>OFHR01000013.1_pt1 | contig 77680 bp, 80 predicted proteins | sample 1522041 | NCBI WGS metagenome assembly OFHR01 (sample SAMN04272335, study PRJEB24112) | coral metagenome | biome: Coral reef; feature: Shallow seawater; material: Coral tissue | host: Coral | place: China: South China Sea | collected 2014
TTAGGCACGCCGCCAGCGTTCGTCCTGAGCCAGGATCAAACTCTCCGTTGTAAAAATAAAACAACTTGCTTGACCCGGCTATCTACTTCAATGTCTTACTACCATCAAAGCAATTGACTTTGGCGTTCACTTGGCAACAAATTCAAAGAACTTTCTTGTTCGACAGCGTCGATCAAGGGAAACAAACTTACGCATTCAACCTCAACTTTCCAAAACCTTTTCACACCTTCTCCGATCCCTTTTCCCCTCGCTCACTGCTGCCTTACATCTTCCGGCCTTCTTCAAGCCGACCGCTCTTATCAGCGGGCTCCCAATGTACAATACTAACTGCATAACTTCCAAATTATAAAATCAAGAAAAAAACAAAAAAAGAGGTGGGAGTTCAGGAGCCTGAAGTTTGTTGTCGAGCCATTCAGCCTTTTCACTTTTGAATTTCGACTTGTGCCGTTACCCCTGCACTGAACGCTCAGGCTCTTCGAGAGGTAAAGCGTCAGGCTCGAAGGAAAGCTGCCGCGACCCCTGGGCAAATTCTTTGGCTGCCTCGACAAAGCCTTTGAAAAGAGGATGCACGCTGCTCACCCTGGATTTGTACTCGGGGTGAAACTGTACACCGACAAACCAGCGATGGTCCTGGAGTTCTATAATCTCAACGAGGTCACCGTTCGGTGACGTACCGGAAAAAAGCATGCCATTTTTTTCAAAGGGCTCACGGTATTCATTATTGAATTCGTAACGGTGACGATGCCTTTCATTGATGAGAAACTTGTCGTAAGCCTTGTGGACTCTGGTTTTCTCTTTAAGAATGCAGGGATAGCTGCCCAAACGCATGGTGCCGCCTTTCTCCTTGACCTTCTTTTGATGCTCCATAAGATCGATCACAGGTTGGCGGCACCGTTTATTGAATTCCGTGGAATTAGCCTCGGCCAGACCGCACACGTTTCGGGCAAACTCAATTGATGCGCACTGCATGCCAAGACATATCCCCAGAAACGGAATATTGTTCTCACGGGCATGACGTATGAAACTGATTTTGCCTTCGATACCCCTGTCGCCAAAACCGGGAGCAACCAGTATACCGTGGACATCTTTCAAGAATGCTGCTGCACTGCCACCATTTTCCTCAGCGTTTTCCGCCCTGAGCAGCCTGACATTTACCGTGACGTTGTTACTTGCTCCGGCGTGAACAAATGCCTCGAGGATTGATTTGTACGCATCAGGATATTCGGTGTATTTGCCGCATATCGCAATCGTCACCTCACCGTCTGTCGGGTGTTTCACCTTGTTGCAGAAATCCCGCCAGTAGGAAAGTTCAGGGTCTTTAAATTTCTTGATATTGAGCTTCTTCAACACACGTTTGTCGAGCTGCTCGTTAAGCAGCATCAACGGCACGTCATAAATAGTCCCGCAATCATTCAGACCGATGACATCGGATTCGTGAAGGTTACAGAAGTGTCCGACTTTGTTCTTGATCTCTCTTGAAAGAGGCTTCTCGCTCCGGCAAACAAGTATGTCCGGCTGAATTCCCGTCTCAAGCAGCATCTTGACACTGTGCTGTGTCGGCTTGGTTTTCAGCTCACAGGCCGCTTTGATGTAGGGAACGAGGGTCAAATGAATGTTCAGGAGGTTTTTGGGGCCCATGTCGAGCTTTAACTGACGCATGGCTTCGAGAAAAGGCAACGACTCGATATCACCGATAGTACCGCCGATTTCGGTAATCAGAACGTCCAGACTGCCGTTTTTCGCCTGTTCGTTCATTTTCTCCTTGATCTCGTCGATCACATGAGGCACAACCTGAACGGTACCGCCAAGATATTCCCCCTGGCGCTCCTTGTCGATCACCGATTTGTAGACCCTGCCCATCGTGAGATTGGAAGCCTGAGATGTCGGTTCGTCAAGGAATCGCTCATAATGGCCGAGATCGAGATCTGTTTCAGCACCGTCATCGGTCACGTAAACCTCACCGTGCTGATAGGGAGACATCGTGCCGGGATCAACGTTGATATAGGGATCATATTTCTGTATCGCCACGCGCAGTCCTCGCGATTTCAGGAGCAATCCAAGGGAAGCGGACAGAATACCTTTGCCAAGAGACGAGACAACACCTCCTGTAACAAAAATATGCTTTACGTTTTTCGGTCGTGCCATAACGGTAATGGTGTTTTCCAAAATTGATCGTTTCGCAGAACGCGGCAGCATGCCACGCTTTCGGATTATCTCAGAACAAGCATCTGTCCTGCTTTTGTCTCACGTACTACAGTGACAGATGCGAACCATCACAGAACGGTTTGTTCCCCGACTGGCCGCAACCGCATATCGCAACGGTTTTCGCCTCTTCAATTTCCACCTTGTAGGAGTGCATGCCCGTCCCGTGATGGGAGCCGTCACAATACGGTTTGTTTTTCGACAACCCGCATGCACAATACTTTTTCAATCCCGGTTTTTCTTCGAGGATATAAGGCTCTTTCCTTTTTTCCATAACTTCTCTGCTTGTTACAACGTCATCTCAGGAATCAAAAAGCTCTATCTGATCTTCCGGTCCCGCACCCTCCTCATCATCGTCCTCAACGGCTTTCGGGACTCTCGCAGTGGCAGAGATCATATCACCAGCCATAAGCCGGATAAGCCTGACGCCCGAAGTGTTGCGGCCGGTGAGTCTGATGTTGGAAACATGCTGGCGATTGACGATACCGTTTGCTGTGATAATGATAAGGTCGTCACTATCATTGACATCGAGCAAGCCTACAAGATTACCGACCTTTTCATGTGCTTTCAGAGTAATGACACCTCTCGCGCCCCTGCGTGTGAGCCGGTAGTCTTCAACCTTGCTGCGCTTGCCGAATCCGTTATCCGTGATGGCCAGCAACGATGTGTCAGGCCGCTTCGAGGTCACCATCGAAATACAGGTCTCACCCTCAACGAGGCTTATCCCTTTTACCCCCATGGCTGTCCTTCCCATCGGGCGAACATCTTTCTCTGCAAACCTGACGGCATACCCGGAATTTTTGGCCATGATAATATCATGTTCGCCATCGGTCAGACGGGCATCGATAAGCTCATCACTCTCCTCTATGGTAATGGCAGCAATACCATTGCGGCGAGGCCTTGAAAACGCCTCGATATCGGTTTTCTTGATTATTCCCTTGGCAGTCGCCATAACAATAAAAAGAGGATCATCGAAATTCTTCACATTGATATATGCCCTTATCTTCTCGCCGGGCTGGAGTTCCATGATATTGGCAAGAGACCTTCCCCTTGCCGCTCGCCCGGCTTCGGGAATCTCATAGACCTTCAGCCAGTAACATCTGCCCCTGTTGGTAAAGAAAAGAATGTAGTTGTGCGTGGAAGCTATAAACATATGTTCAACAAAATCTTCGTGCTTGGCCTGAGCGCCGGTCACACCCTTGCCTCCACGAGCCTGTCGCCTGTAACCTGAAACAGGGAAACGTTTGATGAAGCCTTCGTGCGTGATCGTGATCACCACATCTTCCTGGGCGATCATATCCTCGATGGAAAATTCGCCCTCCTGCGGCCTTATTTCGGTACGCCGTTCATCACCGTAAACCTGCCTGACCCTCAACAGCTCATCCTTGATGATCTGCATCTGTTTTTCGGGGTTGGCAAGAATAAACCGCAGCTCTTCGATCAACGCGAGGGTTTCGTTGTAATCTTTCTCGATTTTGTCGCGTTCCATTCCGGTAAGACGCTGCAGGCGCATTTCCAGAACAGCTTTCGACTGGACCTCGGTCAAACCGAATTTCTCCATCAACCTTTCCTGAGCCACTGCAGCATTTTTCGACTGGCGTATCGTTGTGATCACTTCATCAAGATTGTCGAGGCAGATTTTCAGGCCTTCGAGAACATGGGCTTTTTTCTCGGCAGCGGCCAGCTCAAAGGTTGTCCTGCGAAGAATAATTTCATTACGATGCTTGAGATACTGCTCCATCATTTCCTTCAGGGTCATCACCTTCGGCACACCGTTCACCAGCGCCAGAAGAATAACCCCGAAAGTGTCCTGCATCGCAGTATGTTTATACAGATGGTTCAGTACCACTTTGGCAACGGCGTCACGCTTCAGTTCGATCACAAGACGCATCCCGTCACGATCGGATTCATCCCTTATATCGGCGATACCTTCGATTTTTTTCTGATGTATCAGCTCAACGATCTTTTCTATCAACCGGACCTTGTTTACCTGGTAGGGAAGCTCGGTGACGATGATTGACTCCCGCCCGTTTTTCTGGGTAACCTCTACAGCAGCCCGTGCACGGATAACCACACGTCCGCGGCCTGTTCTGTACGCCTGTTTTACTCCTTCATAGCCATAGATAATACCGCCGGTAGGGAAGTCGGGAGCGATGATATGTTCCATAATCTCGTCGACGGTGATCTCCGGGTTGCCGATAAGCGCTATCAACCCGTCAACAACCTCCCTGAGGTTCTGCGGAGGAATATTGGTCGCCATACCCACCGCGATGCCTGAAGCACCGTTAACCAGCATGTTGGGCATGGCCGAAGGGAGCACCGTAGGCTCTTCGAGCGAGTCATCGAAATTCAGCGCTGTATCGACCGTCTCTTTTTCCAGATCCTTGAGCATCTCGCCAGCGATGTTCTTCATGCGTACCTCTGTATAACGCATGGCAGCGGGGGAGTCGCCATCGATCGAACCGAAGTTGCCCTGACCGTCGATCAGGGGATAGCGCATGGAAAAATCCTGTACCAGACGGACAATACTGTCGTAGACAGCAACGTCACCATGAGGATGAAACTTACCGAGTACCTCACCAACTACACGGGCAGATTTTTTATACGGCTTCCCCGCCTGCAGGCCCAGTTCATGCATACCGAACAGCACCCTCCGGTGAACCGGTTTGAGGCCGTCACGAACATCGGGCAACGCACGGCTGACAATAACCGACATGGAGTAATCGAGGTAGGAATTCCTCATTTCATCTTCGATGCTGATCGGCAAAATTTTATCGCGCTGCATGTCTGTTCTGGTAACTGATTTTTATGGAAATAGTAAACCGAAGTAATGTACACAACACCCCTCTAAACGTAAAGCCTCCAAATGCTTTGTCACCCATCGTTGACAACCCCTTCACCGGTACTCTTCAGGCATTGCTTCGGGGCATCACCCCATAACGATTCAAGGTCATAAAATGCACGCGAGTCAGGCATGAAGATATGCACGACCACATCGAAATAATCAAGCAGCACCCAATGGAGTGAATCACCGCCTTCGATATGCAGGGGACGTTCATCATCATGTTTCAGTTCATCGACAATATGCTCATAGGCAGCTTTTGCCTTTCGCTCGGAATCAGCCGTCGCAATGACAAAAAAATCCGTCACGCTACTCACCTTCCTGACATCGAGTATAACAACATCTTCACATTTTTTCTCCAGCGACAGTTCTGCCGCCCTTTTCGCAAGCAGTTCGCTCAACGCAACCTCTTTCAAATCCTGGACCTTACCTTCATCACAACGTGGCTCAGCCATAAACCTCCGTTTAGCTTCATTATCAAAAAACAACCTGCTTTCAGATCTTTCGGGGGCGTTGATCAACCAAAAACGGTTGTGCTAAAATATAGCAATAATCAACTGTTTCCGAAGAAGCCACTTCACCTCCGCCCACGCAAAAAACCTTGTTGGCACTTCAACTACAAACTTAACGCATGAATGGATTCAATAATTCTTCGATTCGATCCCGAAATCCCGCAACCATTAGTATTACGACACCGTATCCTCATTCCAGATAGCCAAGCATTTCACTATTCAGCTATCCGGCTAACAAGCTATCCAGCCTTTGGATCAGTTCAATATCCTCTCATCCCTTCGGGCGAAACTTCTGCTGGTAATCGGGGGTCACCGTTTCCAGAGATGGAAGCTTTCCTGCTGCAAACTTCTTCTCCGCCAGCGGGATAAGCGATACTGCCGTAAAAAAATCGGCCCTGACAGCATCCGCGCCGACAGCCCGGCAAACCTCTTCCAGCGGAGTAATATCTCTTGCAACCACAGCGCACCTCTCCCTCCGCGACTCGAGAAGCTCCCTCAAGCTATCAACCGGAGCATAGACTGTCTTTTCACCCTCCTCCAGCTCCTCATTTTTCCTGAAATACACCGCGTAATAAAACTCTCCCTTCCTCGCAGGAATAACCGGCACCAAACACGAGGCATCGACATGCTCCTGCGCGGACATTGCAAGCGCTTCCATGGTGGATACCGCCACAAGGGGAATACCGGTTCCGTAAGCTATACCCTTTGCCGTCGCCATACCGATACGCAATGCGGTAAACGAGCCAGGCCCCGATGAAACCGCCAAAAAATCAATGTCCTCGAGCACCGTTTCCGACGACAAAAGCACCCTGTCAACCAGAGGAACGATCGATTCCGCCGTCCGCTGCCATTCCCGGAGCGTCTCTTCGACAACCCCGTCCTGAAGACCAACAGCAACGCTGATACACTGGTGCGTACACTCTATTGCAAGGATCTTGTGAGAAAAAGTCAAAAGGAAAAAGTCAAAAGTCAAAAAAGAAGGAAAGCGCTTCAAGGCTCACTTATTACAATGCGCCGTTCGCTTTCTCCAACGGCCTCAATAAAAACTTTTTTTGTGTTACCTGGAAGTTCATCGGGAAATTTTTCACCCCACTCGACAACCGATATGGCCGGACCGTCAATGTACTCCCCAAATCCGAGCCCTTCAAGCTCCAAAGGGGTCTCGATGCGATAAAGATCGAAATGCTGCAACTTCACTGGTGCCCCCTTCAAGCGCCCTGTGTAACTATTGAAAATTGAAAAGGAAGGGCTCGTCAACTGGTCATCGCAGTTAAATACTTGCGCGATCCCGCGCATGAACTCGGTTTTTCCTGTCCCCAACTCCCCGCTAAGACAGACAACATCACCCGGCTGCAATCCTACAGCAAACTGCCGGGCATATTCACGCGTCTCGTCAACCGAACGGGAGTAGTATTCTTTCATGGAAAGAAAGGCAAAAGTCAAAGGTAAAAAGTCAAAAAAAAGACAACCCTGTCAAGCGTTTTTTGACAGACCAGATACTCTGGTTGATATGCAACAACACGTTTTACTTAAGCACAAATGTACTTATCTCTTCGTGATAATTTAAAAATCGTTTTTCTCCCACACATAATCCCGAGAGACAGAGCAATACCCATAACGCCATCTTTTCAGTGCCGAAAGCACCCTTTTGACCTTTGACTTTTTCCTTTTGCCTTTATTTAAGCCTGTGCATGACCAGACCTGTCATAATCTTCGGATAAAAATACGTCGACTTCTGCGGCATTACCTCGCCTGCCTGCGAAATATCCCGCACCTGCTGCACAGTTGTCGGTTTGACGATAAAGCCGACCTGGATGTCACCGTTCTCGACGGCGTCAAACACCTTACGGTCGTCCTCTTCATAGACCAGGTTTGCCTGACTGCGCATCGCCTCGGGCGTAATGCCCAACATCCTTTGCAGAATCAGCTCATGCAGAACAACCACACTGAGCTGCAACAGAGGACCGGGAACAGAGTCGCCCAGCAAGGTTGCAGGAGGATTTTTAAGCCGCATTCCCCAGACACCCCCGGAAGTGACAACGCCATAGACATGACTGGAAGATTCTCCTTCAAGGTATAGCTTGAGATCTTCTCTTCCACCAAGCGGTTTCACCTCAAAGTTCGTGCTCAGCGTCTCGATCAAGCCCTCGGGACTGAATTGTTCGAGGCTGTGCACCATCCGGTGCAGCGGGAAGATGATCAGGCCCTCGTCGAAGATGTTTGCGAGGTAGATCAGAATGAAGTTATACGGCTCGTCACCGGTATGCGACGGATTTTCCTCCGCCCGAAGGTTGCGGTAATTCACCCCGGTTTCATAGCGATGATGCCCGTCGGCAATATAGACCTGCCGGTCGAGCAATACCTGCTGCACCGTTGCGACAATATCATGATCGGTCATCTTCCAAAGCCGGTTCCTGACCCCCTGGAAGGCGGCATCAACAACCGGCTCATGATTGTCGGTAAACTCCTCGATCGCCCTGTCTGCCTGCAGCTCTTCGTCGGCATACAACCCGAAAATACTGCTGATGTTGGCCCGCGTCTTTTTGAACAGGTTTAGTCGATCTTTTTTCGGCCCGGAGAGCGTCCGCTCATGCGGCAACACCTTTTTTTCACTGAACTCGTGCAGACGCAACGCGCAGAAAAAGCCTTTCCGGGTATAGGTATTTCCTTCAGGGTCAGTATAGGTCTGGAAATAGGGATAGAGAGCAGGTTCGTCGTCCTGCATCAAGGCCCCCTCCTGCATCCATTGCGCCAGCCGTTCCGCAGCAGCTCCATAGGGATCATCTTCCTTCGGCAGCTCCAGCCGAACCGCGTTGTACCCGGAACTGTCGTACAGCTCTTGCTGCATCGAGGGAGGAATAATATCATACGGCGGGCAGATGATCCCCCCGATGTCACCTGCGGTTTCAGGATTGTACCGCAAACCCTTGAAAGGACGGATTTCAGGCATATTTACAATACTTTCACGTTATATTATTACCATATATACACTTACAAAATCATGAAATTTCTCAAAAACCTATAAGTCACAAATAAATTACAAGATTGCCCACAAAACAAAACTCATAGAATATAAAAAAGCCGGACTTTAACCCGGCTAAAATTGATGAACATTTCAGGCCCTGATACTCTTCTCTATTTTATCCTTAATATTATCTTTTCATTGCCCTTCACCCCAACGCTCGGCGCAGAAATCCGGCGGGTACGCCGGTTTCAGCCCCTTGTGCCGTGCGAGCTCTCTGCAAACAATCATGCCGCCAGAACCAACCGGGTACGGTTGTTTAACGCGACAATAACCGGACCTGTTAACCGCTACGCACTTTACAGGCCCGCGTCAACTGGGTTGTTAAATAAATCATTTTCGGCTCATTGTTTTTAGCAATTCTCTTGTGTAATCTGCTGTATCTATAGCAGCATTAGTGACTTGAGCCCCCATTATCAACAAAAAGCCACTCACGGCTGTACCGAGACCTGGGAGTATTGCAAACCACGATATCCCACCATATCTCGATTGTGAACCTTGAGCTAATGGAAAAAAGACCATAAATAAAGCACCTACAATCACAAGCCCCCAACCAATAAAGGAAACGACTGAAGATACACCTTTTGCTACGCCATATTCTGTCTTGATACTTTCTGCGCCATTTCTTTGATTGGATTGCCCATTATTTGAATGATCTTCTATGCAGTCAATTCCCAATTTATCTGTAGAGGCTTCCATGGTAATCTCTTTACCATTTCTTATAATCACAAGAACGACCGCTTCCTTCTCATTGTTTTTCGCATTTAAAGCCGCGTTTGATAAATCAAGATTAGATGAAAGCTCTGTGCCATCGTATGACGCTATAACGTCTCCGACCTTTATCCCCATATTTTCTGCCTGCGCGCCTTCCTTAATCGCCGAAACCTTAAGAACAGTGCTCATGTTGCTTCTCCTTTTTTGACTTAACACCTTGCTCAGGAACAGTAAAATTCCTCACTAATTATCTTTCCCCATCTATTCTCAACACTTCTTCATAATTTCGCCAAACCTGCTTTAAACAACAAGCATAACACCTGCCTCACCCACACCTTCACCGCTTGTCTCCCTGCATACGCTGACTTATATATCTCTATCTCAACTTTATAATATTTCCTTTTTTTTGTATCCGCGCTTTATGCTCCCGCACCATCTCCTCCCATTCCTTCTGGCCATGAATTCAGGGGGCAATGATTCACCTTCCAACAGAATTTCTTCCAAGGATTCATCAAGAAGCGTATCCAGTTCCTTATCGCTCAGCGTCATAAGATAGTTTCGATACTCCATATCTGTATTGAGTTTTACTTTTTGCTCAAGCTCTAATAAGGGGACGTAATAAGGGTAATAAGGGGACGTTCATAACTATTTAAACTTGATAACCTCAAAATAATTCTCATCGGGGAAAAAAACTGCGGACAGGATGCAGACAAACTTGGAATTGTGCTCTGAACTCCGACATGTTTGCGACAAGGTTTCCTGGAATGCATGTGTTAGCAGAACAAATGATTTTTTTTAAATGGCATGTATAGAGTTAGTTATGAACTCCCCTCTTTATCCCTTAAGCTACCGGCTGAGCATCAGCATTTTTTGTTTGTAAAGCTTCAGCATGGAGCTTTAATCCAAGTGCGTGTATAACCTTAAGGATGGTATCGAAATTTGGAGTTCTCTCCCCTGAAAGTGCCCTGTAAAGGCTTTCTCTCGATAAACCGGCATCTCGTGCCACTCGCGACATCCCTTTTGCACGAGCAATATCGCCTAATGCTTTAGCAATAAACGCCGCATCTCCATTTGCCTCTTCAAAGCTTGCTTCCAGGTAAGCTGCCATATCTTCCGGTGTCCGAAGATGTTCGGCTACATCGTATTTTGTTGTCATCGTTTTCGCCATACTTCATCACTTTACTGTAAATTTTTTGCAAGATTCAGAGCGTTTTTAATGTCCCTTGACTGACTCCGTTTGTCACCTCCTGTCAATAAAATCACAAGTTTGCTCCCCTGCTTTTTGTAATAAACCCGATAACCCGGCCCATAATCAATTCGCATCTCGGAAACACCTTCACCAACAGGCCTGACGTCTCCGGGGTTTCCTTCCGCAAGCCGTTCTATTCTTACAAGGATGCGGGCACGTGCTCTGACATCACGCAATCCATCAATCCATTTGGCAAAAATTTCGGTTTTGCGAATTTCTATCATAGTCAAATGTAGCCACTGGGCTACACTTATCAAAATCAGATTATTAAAAACTCAGAAATAGGAGGCGTTGTTCAATAAGAGCAAAAATCCTTTCGAAATCGCGGCTAACCCAATACTATAAGGCACAAAATAATGCTATAAATACCATAAATATAAGGAATACAAACGCCTGGATTTTTAAAAAGCCGATCAATCATAGAACGCCATAACGTGTAAATTTGCAGCTCACAACTTATTCCTTGCCGAGACAATAAACAGCACTCCAACAAACAAAGGCACGAGCATATGCAGCACAGGTCCGTAACCCGTTAAAAAAGTCACCGTTTGTGCGGCGAGAATTGCCAATACAACCATGTATCCGCCTATCCGCGGATACCACCAGCCAAGAACGAGCCCGATAAAAATGAAAGGGAATGCTGTCAACCATGCATTATCGTGAGCTGTATATTCAGGATTCAGAAAGGGGAGAGGATTCCCGTAACCGAAATAGAAGGGAAGGAATAACACTACAATTGTAATGCCTGTTATTCGAGCTATCCAGCCTGTCCATAGTCTTATTTTCATCTCCGTTTTTTTAGCTGCTTGATGTTTCAAAGACACGTTGCCATCTACATGGCTTCGTCGAACTCTGCACGATATCTGGTGATCCCACCTTCTCTTGGTAAAACGTCCCTGTCAAATACCACAACCATAAACGCTTCATCAGGCACACCTTTCCATTGGCACTTGAGCCTGTAGTGCGATGCCTGCTCAAAACCAAAACGCGGATAATATTCAGGATGCCCCAAGACAATGACAAACGGACAGCCGGACCGTTGCAGGTGCTGCAATCCATGCCGAACGAGCAGAGAACCGATACCCTGATTCTGATATGAAGGCAAAACAGCCATCGGAGCCAAGCCCATTCCGGTAACTTCAGAACCATCTATCGTAACCGGAGTGAACAAGATATGCCCTATGACAGTATCCTGATTGACAGCTACAAATGAACAATAGTTTTTACATGACTTACGAAGCTTGTCTACAATTGCCGCCTCAGGCCCTTGTTCGAAGGCTATTTTGTTGATCCGGCAAACAATATCCTGATCGGAAGTCATCTCCCCTCGTATTTCAATCATCAGGCCGCATACTCCTGGCTATTATATTCTCTAACTTTTTTTACCCGGTGAAAAGGAGCGTTCAAGAAAGTGACATAGAACACCTCGATAAGCCCCCCCTCCCTAACCGATCAAACCTTACCAGATGACGGTAATGGCGAAACTGCCTGAATTATCATCATACGGCTGGTCCTGGAACTGGAACCAGAGCCCCTGGCCGGTACCGACCGTCTGCCAGGTGTACTGGTGAGCCGGATTGTAAACGGAAGGCTGCGGATCAAACGGACCGTTGCCGGTCAGGATTCCGAGCCTGCGTCTCGGCGTTGTCACCGGATAATACGACGAACCTTGTGGAGCATCGTAGACATACGCAGCATCTATGCCTCTCGACCAACCGGCCCATATTCCAACCTCTCCACTGATAACAACAGTAACCGGTGAGCCTGAAGGGATCGGTTGAGTGGTTACAAGCTGCCCGCCGCTTGGCAGAATTAATTGTTGAGTCATGCAAACCTCCTAAAAGCTTTCTTGGTTATCTGAATGGAATGGGGGGAACTGTTGCCACTCCTCACGCAAAAGGCCAAAAAGGATAACATCGTCATACACGCCGTCAAGCTTCCGCGCCATCCGTTTTCGTCCTTCCTCACGGAAGCCGAAATGCTTATAAAGCTTGATCGCAACTACATTCGAAGCGAAGACTTCGAGTTCAATACGTTCAAGACCTGTTTTGAACGCAATCGACAATGCTTTCGTGACAAGCTTTGCCCCCCAACCCTGTCCACGGTATTTCGGCAATAATCCCATACCCAGACACCCGGCATGCGTTAACCTAACAGCACCCACCATCCAGGGCGACAAAGTGAACTCCACCTGCGCTTTTGACAAATTGAATGAATTCACGAGTCTGCTCTGGCGAAAAGCCTTCTGTATTTCCCAGGAAAAGCCTTTCCCTGGCAACGCTGTCGACACAGGCGGCAACTTGCGAAGCATCATCTGTTTCTGTCGGGCGAATTGACAGCATTATAATTCCTTTTTGATAACGCTTAAGCTCAGCCTCTGTAACAAGCCCAATTGTTTATAGAGGAACACTTACAAGGGCTTTACCGGAACACAAATATCAACAATATGATGTCCTTCGGGATGTTCCTTAGGATCATTGTGATAGACTTCATAGCAGAGCCGGTCATCGGGCTGAAATCCGCTTTCAGGCAGCCACTTTGCAAACACCATGTTCCAGGCGTCCTCATACTCATGACTGCCTTCCAGTTCAAAGCCTGCCACAGCATATTTACCACCATCGATTTTCATTTTACCAACCTCTCCGTCAACCGGTGTATCTTCCGGCACAGTGATACAGGCAGAAACCCGAAGGTTTTCTTCTTCAGTTACTTCGGGATCGTCGTGGTAAACCGCCATGATTTTTGTATTCGGCATATACAGACCCCGAGGACCGGCCCAGTTCATCAACCGGGTAAACAAGCCTTCAAAAAGCTGACAATCCCCTTTATAGGGTCCGATGTGTCTTACGTAAGCCACATGAACAGTTGGCATTTCTTTAACCTCAATACCAAGTATTTTTTCTTCTCTCATTTCTATCCTCCATTTAAGATTATGAGTAACGCTATCAACATAGCAGGAGGATCGAATAATATTTTCGCATTTCTTGCCAACCCTATTGCCGTTCTTGCTATTGGTTTTGCGATTCTTGCTATCAGGCTGACTTTCGTTTAACCGCCACTGGCTGGCACTCACCCCAAAATAATTTTTAAAGGCTCGGGCAAAAGTGGCAGATCCTGAAAACCCTGTATCAAAAGCAATCTCGGTGATTGTTTTTTTAGGATTGGTTGATAATTGATTGGCTGCTTTCTGCACCCGAACCCGGTTAATAAAACGGCTCAAGGTCTCGCCCACACAGGCTTTGAAGATCCGATGAAAATGAAAGGGTGAAAAACAGGCCACACCGGCAAGAATTTCAAGGGTCAATTCCTCGTCAAGATGATTTTCGATATAGTCGATCACGCGATTGATGCGTGACATATATTCCGCTCTCATGGATTGAGCGGTGTTGTTTTTATTTCCGGCTTCCATCATAATAGCATGTCCTGTAACGCTGTATGCAACAAGCAGTACACTGCAAGCTCAAATATACATAACGCTCTGTTCGGTACAGGCAAAAGAACTTTCACCCCGATTCATTTCTCCGCAGTCAGGTTGATCCTTCGAAATGTCTCAAAACATGTTCCGTCATCCTGCAAGGTTTCTTCAATCATGCGCTGCACGACATAGTCGCGGAATGATACTCGCTTTTGTTCCGGCAGGTGGAACAGCAGGGGAACAAGACTCGGCTGATCCACCCATTTGATCATGGACTTCTTATCGGGAAAATAACGATCAGCGTTTTCTCCCCATACCCTTACGTTCTGTAATCCGCTGGATTTGCACAGTTCGGTATACTCGTCTATCGATGGTGTATACCAGGGCCAGTCGAAATCAGTGAAATATTCCCCAAACCGCTCATCTGCAATTGCCTCCAGAATCACCTTCAGGAAACTCACACAGTTTCCCTCACCAGCAAAGTTGAAACGGGCACGGCCTTTCGGGAGAAGTGCATTACGGACGTTCTGCAAGAGTCTGTTATGATCCTTTACCCAGTGCAATGCTGCGTTTGAAAAAACGATGTTGAACTCATCGGTAAAGTCGAGATCGTCAATATCCATTAACACAAAGTGCAGATTGTCTTTTGCCTTTGGAAGGGCCACGTCAATCATACCTTGTGATGCATCGATCCCGACCACCTTACCATCCGGTAGTAACTCAGCAATGTGAGCGGAAAGCACACCGTCGCCACAACCAAGATCGAGAACACGCTCATTGCCCTTGAGTTCAAGTTCCGCTATCAGCTTCGAACCCCATTCCTTTTGATGGGACGATGACTGCTCGTATTTTTTGCCATCGAATTCATGTGCCATTTATGCTAAAAAGAAAATGTTCTCCGAGATCACCCAAACAGTCTCGTCTGAAAACCGTCAGGAGCATTAATGACACGGAAGGGCCTCCTTTGCCTTCAAAACTGCTTTGAACACCTCGGCAGGAAATTTCATTTGTAAGCAAGGATTACTTCTGAAGGGAACAGCATCTGCTGACAATACTCTCTTGTTTCCACCCTGAAACCTTGCGCCTGCAATCTCTCAGTCAGTGCAACACCCCGGCACCCGCCCATTGCTGCAGGGGAAATTCTGTAAATAAAATCATAGATTCCGCTTCCAAAGCGCTCGCCCTTTGTCATATTCACCAATACGAGTTTTCCGCCTCTCTTTAGAACCCTTTTAAACTCCTTGAGAACCTTGCCCATCTCTTCAAAAGGAAGAAGATCAAACATATAGTTGTTTACCAGTATATCAATGGATCCATCCTCAACATTCAAATGAAAGACACTTCCTTTATTCAAAGCATAATGAGCACCTGAGAGTTTGCTTAAACGCTTTCTGGCTTTCTCGAGCATTCCTTGCGACAGATCAATACCGATATTCGTGCCATGTGGATTCCGTTTGACGATTTCATAAAATGCCAGGCCCGTTCCTACAGCTGCTTCCAATACATGCTGCCCATCCTCGATGCCGGCAAGCTCGATAGCCCTGCTTCTTGCTCGTGATTCCGTCAACTTTCCCCAGATATCATAGACCGGTGCTATTCTGTCATATATTGCGCCAATGTTTTTTTGCGATACCCTTGCATCCAGCAGCCGTTCCTCTTTCCCGGAACAAGTAATACCACAACATGAAACAGATCTACCCATTTCTCACCCTCCTTTTTTACATAGGACTTACTGACTGAACAAATCACTACTCTGTCAAGAGGCATTCATAAAGAGATCTCTATTTATTCCGCGATTCAGTTCCTTCGTTGAGTGGTGCTCGAAATCCTCATGTACTTTCGACCTTGCCGTGAAACATCGAATAGGTAAAGAAAGCAGCGTAATCCGGATGATTGAGCAGGAAATCCTGTGACTCGGGAAGGCAAAGACGCCGATACTCCGCCTGATCCTCCTTTGTCAGTTCTGACTCCACACCACGCCAGCGCATCTGAAACAGGGCAGCCAAGGCATGATACAGCTCATCAGTCAAACAGGCATGAACATTCCCCGCAAAAGTACTGGACGACAGTTCAACAAGTCCCACTTCACGAAACCAGCCAAGCGTGCGCATGAAATGTAATTCCGGCCTCCTTCCCCTGATGAAAGGGGCTATCCCTGAAGATGTCGCGTTAAGCCTGGCCTCGAGCAGAGGATATCCCGGAAGAAGTTTTTCTGAAGACCAGGCAAGAATGGCCACACTGCCGCCGGGCTTCACCACACGTGCCATCTCCTTTATCATCGGCAAAGGTTCCGCAGGCATGTATCCCACGCAATCCACACTCCATGCCCAATCGAAGGAATCGTCATCGAAAGGAAGCCTGTTGACGTCTCCTTCCCGAAAGGCAATCATGTCCGACAAACCGGCTTTCTCTACAACATCCCTGGCGTAAACCAGAACCTCTGAGGACAAATCAAGGCCGGTAATACGGCCTGCAGGCCCAACACTCTCTGCAAGCAACACGGCTTGGAGTCCGATGCCGCATCCTGCATCCAGCCCTCGGCTCCCCGAAGGAAGCTGAAGCGTCCTGATCGCTGAACGAAGGACCGGCTCCCTCAGAGGTTGGGATACAAAAGCTATCTGTACAACATTCTCTATATCAGACATTATCCTATCCCCCCAAACATTACCGGGATATTGCGACCAAACACCCTTATCGAACCGTGATACAGGATGCCCGACCTTTTAGAAATTTCTACAAGCCCGACTTCATAGTCATCCAGAAATCATCATACCCTTCCTTGACGACCACAACGATTTTCTGCCCTTTACAGAGTTCGAGAACGGCGAGGAAGGTGACAACAAGCACCAGGGGCTCTGTTACCTCTTTGAACATGCTCCTGAAAGAGATCTGTATTGTCTCCTTCAGCTTCGAAAGAATCAACTCGCTCTGTTCATCTATGGTTACCGGAGCTTCATCAACATTCTGCACGCGCACCCTCGGCATTTTGTCAAGCACCGATTTATAGGTCATGATAAGGTGATACAGTGTCGGGCGGTTGACCAGCTCATCCAGCTCGTCGATGACTTCCGGTTCGAGGGATTCATAATACCCTCTGGGAAACATGCTGCTCCTTGTTTCTTCAAGTGAGCGCATTTTTTCCGCACCCTCCTTGATGCGCTTGTACTCAAGCAGTCTCTCGACAAGCTCCGTCCTGGGATCGAATTCTGAAGCATCGCCGTCGTCAACTGATTCGCTTGGCAGAAGCATCTTCGCCTTGATGCTCATTAGCAGGGAAGCCATATAGATGAAATCAGCGGCGATCTCAAGATTGAGCGTCTGCATGGCTTCGAGGTAGTCGATAAAATCCTTGGTAATTTTTGAAATCGGGATATTATAAATATCAAGCTCATCCTTCTTGATAAAGAAAAGGAGCAGGTCAAGGGGACCCTCGAACTCTTCAAGACTGATTCGAAACATACAGAGCTTATACTTTGGGTAGTTTGGAAGTATTAAAATAGGAATTGTAACGGAAATAGTTTTAGCTTTCATGGTAAAACCTTTTACCGTGATACCATATTATAACCATATGCGTAACATCATCATCCATATTCTGGCCATACTGCTGGGCATTACTGTTGCGTGGACACCGTTGAAGGCCGAATCCCCAAAACAGTCTTACGACAAGGGATACAGACACCACCTCAACGGCCGGTACAGTGATGCCGCCAGGTTTTATACAACTGCAATAAACGGAAATCCGTCATTTGTCCAGGCCTACCAGATGCGGGCCGCTGCATATCACTCTCTGAAGGAACATAAGCTCTCCCTGCAGGACTATTCCAGGGTTATCGAGCTTGGAGGGGATTTTTTCAAAGCGGTCGCCCACTTCAACCGCGGGACGGTTTATTATGACATTGGCAATTATAACGCCGCCATTACGGACTTTACCTGGGCGATATCCCACGATCACAGGCTGGCAGCAGCCTACGTACACCGTGGTATAGCAAAAGGCCGAACCGGCGATAAAAACGGACAGGTAAAGGATTTTGTCAGCGCCGCCCGTTACGGGGATTTCGTGGTCAGGAGCTGGCTTGAAAAGTATGCCCCGCATGCGCTGAAAAGGGAGTGACAGGAAATCCAGCCTCCGTGCACCTTCACCCTCACAGCCCGAACTGTTTGGTATTAACAAGTTCCATACTCAGGAGTGCCCAGAAATCAACAGCGAGCCCCTGCAGAATATACTCGTAAGGAAGCCAGCCATAACCGTTGTCTCCCCAACCCGCTCCCCACGAGTTCCTGATCAGCAAAGCGCCTTTTGTCTTGTTATTGTTGCAGGAAGTGTTGATGATTTCCTTTTTATCATCGAAACCGACTGCAACGATAGCATGTCCCCACTCAGCCTTTTCATTGTCACAGGGAAAAGGAATACAACCCTTTTCGTCCGTGCTCCCGAACGAAGGAAAACCGAAGAAACCAAACATTGACGGGATACCGGCGGCAAGAAACCTTTTCACGCTTTCAAGCACCTCTTTTTTGTTGATATCCGAACCAAGCGGGTCGTGACAGAAATATCTGAGCGCCTCGAAATTATCAGCCACGGCATACACGAAACCGGTCGGCTCTTTATCATAATCGGGCTCAACATCGGTATACTCCCAGTACTGCTCATGAGGAACACCGCACAGGACCAGCGCACCCATGGTATTCCTCAACCATGCTCCGGTATCTCCGGTAGCTTTCATAAGGTTTCGAGTTGTCTTATACACAAAGAGCCTTGAACCGTCAATATGGTCATCATAAGCCCTTCGTTGCAGGTATTCTATAACACCCATGGCCGCATGTGCCGTACAGGAACCGATTTTTCCCTGGTCTTCAACTTTCGAACACCACTTTCTCAGATCAACGACACCCGGTACCGCCGCTTTCAGCGATTTCGCACTCTGCTTCAGCTTCAGTTTTTTTGCCATCTCCGCAATTTCCGGAGTCTCTGCCGTATAATCTCTCAAATCCGGCATCGGCGGAAGCCACCCTGTCCCAAGAGATACAGTCGAACCGCTGATTTCCAAACTGACATGTTTCGATATCATATAACTACCTCCATTTTTTTCATTCGGGTGCTTCCGGAAAAGGCCGCTGTAAACAGCTTCATCCATGATACGATACAGGGCGCTTGCCGACAGGAAAGGGGTAACAAGCTATTGTAAATAGTACGAAAACTTTTCATCAGGCAGAAGCGCAAGCTCACCGTTCAGAAAAAGAGAGAGGCCGGTTTTCAGACCGGCCTCTTTCGTACTCCGCCTAAAAAAAGTACCCCGACTTGTCACAAGTACAGCAGATTTTCCGAGGTTTTTAAATCGCGGTGCCTCCCCGTTCGTCGGTCCTGATCCGCACACACTCTTCGAGAGGGGTTACGAATATCTTGCCGTCGCCAACCTCGCCGTTGCCGTGCCTTGCCGACTTTACAATCGCGTTAATCGTAGGATCGACAAAATCATCATTGACGGCAATCTCGATGCGTATTTTAGGAATCAGATTCGGCACGATTTTCCTGCCACGGTAAATGTCAATATCCTCCTGTCGTCCATGGCCTGAAATCCTGCTGACCGATATCCTTGTAACATCGGCTTGAATCAGGGCCTCACGAACAGTATCCAGCTTGTCTTCCTGGATTATCGCCGTTATCAATTTCATAGTATTGAGACTTAGTTAAGATTGATAAGACCATAGCCGTGTTCCCCATGAAGACTCTGATCGAGACCGGTCATTTCATCGGTCTCTTTCAAGCGGAATCCGACGGTTTTTTCAACAACAAACAACAGCACAATGGTGACAACTGCCGCGAAAACAATAGTAATAAGCACTGCTACGGCCTGTACCCCAAGCTGCTGCCAGACGCTCCAGTTCCCTCCGGCTGCCGCCGCTGCTTCGGCCATCCAGCTCTCGCGAATAAAGAAGGTCAGTGTGAGAGCACCGACGATTCCTCCGATCCCGTGAATACCGAATGCGTCGAGACTATCGTCATACCCTGCACGGTTTTTAACCTGTATAGCAAGGAAACAGCAAATCGAAGCCACAAATCCGATCACAATGGCCCCGTCCGGCTGCACGACACCCGCGGCAGGAGTGATCGCGACGAGACCGGCAAGAATGCCCGACACAACACCGAGGCTGGTTACTTTTTTGTACAGCAACGCCTCTGTCATTATCCAGGCCGAAGCGCCCGCTGCTGCTGCTATTTGGGTCACGGTAAGCGCCCTGCCGGTATCGAGATCACTTGCAACCGCACTGCCTGCATTGAATCCGAACCAGCCCACCCAGAGAAGACCTGCCCCGATAAGTGTCATGACGAGGTTGTTGGGATGCATGACATTTTTCGGATACCCCCGCCTTGCCCCAAGGAACAACGCCGCAACAAGAGCGCTGACACCTGAAGAAATATGCACAACTGTACCGCCCGCAAAATCAATAGCTCCTGCCGGACCCATGTTGAACAGAAAACCATCTTCCGCCCACACCCAGTGACAGATTGGACTGTATACCATAACGCTCCATAGAGCGATAAAGAGAACATATCCCCTGAAACTTACCCTTTCGGCAAAAGCTCCTGCGATAAGGGCCGGAGCGATGATGGCGAACTTCCCCTGAAACATTGCAAACACGTATTCGGGAATCCCCGAATCGAGAATAGAATCGTCTATACCCCGGAGCAGAACATAGTCCGGATTCCAACCTACAAGCCCCCCTAAAATACTTGGTCCGAAACTCAATGCATAGCCTACGGCCGGCCATAAAACACCGATAATGACCATTGCTGCAAAACTGTGCATCATGGTACCCAGGACGTTTTTGGTGCGCACCAGGCCTCCGTAAAACATCGCAAGCCCCGGCACCATAAGCAGGACAAGGGTCGTGGCCGTAAGCATCCACGCGGTTGTCCCTGAATCGGTCACCTCATCCGATGCCCAGACCGTATCTGCAATAGTGATAACCAGCAGTAACAGGAATCCCGCTCTGATCAGCTTTTTACCCATAACTGAAACGTTTAACAAAAATTAATATTTGCCTTATTTTTTAAAATCAACGAAGCCAATTTAAAAAAATAATTAAGTCAAACAAATCATTATCGGTAATTAATTACCTTTTTGTACCAAAAGCCACAATAAGGTAATAGTGGTGACCTCGAAACCCACCTTGACGGGTCCGAACAGACAACCCGCACCAATATAGAAGCCCAAAGGGCTGAAGTTTTTTATCTCCGGGAAACTTTTTCGTTTTGAAATACGCAAATCGGAAGAGTAAATTGCATTATCAGCCAATGGTTGGCTGATCACTATCGGACAACTTGTGCTTTTGGTTGCTTGATAGTGGTCCTCTTTCTATCAAAGCACATGTTACTCGATATTAAAAATGAACATTTACATTGGCAATCTACCCTACAGCGTAACCGAAGATGAGCTTCGTGATGCATTCTCTGAATTCGGTCAAGTAGACAGAGCGAACATTATCAAGGACAAATTTTCAGGACGCTCCAAGGGGTTCGGGTTTGTTGAAATGCCAAACGATGAAGAAGCACAAAGTGCTATCGAGTCATTGAACGACAGTGATTTGAATGGCCGCACGATTAAGGTGAACCAGGCAAGACCCCGTGAAGAGCGCCCCCCTCGCCGGGACAACTACTGATGGTTTAATAAGCAACAAGTAAATAATATATACTGCCTCGGCTGCCGAACTTTGCGCCGACAGTTTTTTTGACAGCCTCTCTGCTTCAGGGGAGAGACTGGTCCCGTGGTTACCCTGTTGTAATTACGATGGTCGGTTTCTGTACGACCAGGTTATTGGGATAGGAAACAATCTGTCCTTCGGGGTTTCTGATTTCAAGATGAAACAGTTTCATATCAACAACCCTGCCTTCCACACTGTTATCACCGTCAATAACCCTGATGGTATCGCCAATTTTGTAGGGAGCGGCAAAAAATATTACAAACGAGGCTGTAATGTTGCTCAGGATGGACCAGCTGGCAAAAAGCCCGATACCGACAACCGCGAACATAGAGGAGAGGATAACAAGCGCGGCCCGCAGGTCTATCCCCCAGATAAGCACCAGCGAGGTCAGCAATGTTGTTACGTAAAATACCCGGAAAAACTTCTTGATATAAAACACACGCTGATCAGGAAAATGCTCCTTTCTGATATAGCGCTTGAGGCTTTTTGACGTGGCCACCTGCAAAAACGCATACATGATGAAAGCAATGGCTGTCGCAACGACATTGATGGGTATCGGGGTATCAAGAATATCCGTCATTGATGGGACAAAAAAAGCAACTGACAAAACCTTCATCAGGAAATCCCCAGTTGCTTCAGGTTGAAAAGAAATTCCGAATGGAGCAAATCTTCTTATTTCTTAAGTATAACGCCGAGATCTTCCAGAAGAGACTGCAAGTCCTCTTCATGCTCAACCTCGTCTTCCAGAATCTGTACAGCAATATTGTAGGTTACAGGGTCTTTCAAGCCGATCTCTTCAATAATGCTGTTATAGGTGGAAATGGCACACTGTTCCCCTGAAATGTTCTGTTCAAGAATCTTCTCGACAAACGGGTTGTCCGGTGCGTCATAACCGCAGTTTGTCCACTCGAACCATTTTTCGGGCGTTGTGAGCGGTGTTCCCCCAAGCTGAATGATACGGTTGCTGACCATATCGGCATGACGAAGCTCATCTGCTGCATGCTGCATAAGCTCTGCAATCACGGCATCCTTCATCGGTCCTTCCACAACCTTTGCGCCAATCCAATATTGGTAATAAGCCAGCCATTCGTCGGCAAAAGCCCTATTCAACAGTTCAAGCACCCGGTCAAGATGCTCTCCAACTATTTCACGACCTCTGGTTCCCATGTATGCTCCTTTTTTGTGTTGTTACTTCTTACCGGAAACAATCGTCACCTTCCTCACCTGCCCGGTCTCTTACTTGTTGTGCTCGACAAGATCCGCAAGTGCTTCACGAAGCGACGGGTGAGCAAAGCGGTAATCGTGTTCGTTCAGAAAAGAGGGAATCACTTTCTGCCCCTTGGCGGCATACTCCGCCCCTTCACCCATGAGAATCTGCAAGGCGAACTTTGGTACAGGAACCAGTGACGGCCTGGTCAACACGGCGCCGAGATCTTCGGCGAATTCTTTCATCGAAACAGGCCGGGGACCAACAAGGTTTACCGGACCTTTGAAGGAGGAGTCCTCTAATGCTTTACGAATAACCGCAACTTCGTCATCGATATGAATCCAGGAAATACACTGGTTTCCTGAACCAACCGGGCCGCCAAGGAAAAGGTTGAAGGGAAACAGCATCTGCTGCAGCATTCCCCCTCTGGTTGAAAGCACAATACCAGTTCTCAGCAACACCAACCGTACGCTATCAGCAACTTCCCTGGCAGCGTTCTCCCAGTCAATACATATCTTTGCGAGAAAATCATCACCTGCATCTGCTTTTTCATCCAGTTCATCCGTATCATCGCAGTTCTCAAAGGCCCCATAGTAACCTATTGCCGAAGCCGAAAGGAATACTCCCGGTTTTTTTTCAGCGGCGTTAATTGCTTTAACAAGATTTTTCGTGCCCACGACGCGCGAGTTATAACACTCCACCTTGTGCCCCTCTGTCCAGCGGCCCTGGAGCAGAGGTTTTCCGGCCAGATGAACCACCGCTTTCGCACCGCTGATGTACTGAGCCCATCTTCCGTCGGCGTCATTGTAGTTCCAGGTTACATACGCTGCTGCACCAGGGAGCTTTGATGACGCGCTTTGGGAAAAACGTGAAAAAACAACGACCTCTTCTCCTTCTGCAATCAGTTGATGTGCAAGCTCAGAGCCGATAACTCCCGTTGCACCGGTAATGACAACATGACCTTCCATGGCGAACCTCGTTTTTGCGGTGAGAAGATTCCTTAAGACATGTCCCTGGCTGTACTTGTTCACAAACCGCCATGTCCTGATAATAATTCCCGGACACAGGTGACAAGTCAAATGTCAAAAGTAAAAATTCAAAAAGGAAGGACTTCTCTGTTACTCAACCGTTACCGATTTGGCAAGGTTTCTCGGGCGGTCGACGTTGCATCCTCTCAGCGTAGCGATGTGATAAGCGAGGAGCTGCAGTGGAATAGCCGAAAGCAAGGGAGCTACAGGAGCTGATGCAGCAGGGATATAGATAACATGGTCGGCAAGCCGGTCGACCTCCTCGTCTCCTTCATTGGCGATAGCGATCACCTTGCCCTTGCGGCTTCGAACCTCCTCGATATTGCTGAGAACCTTGGCATACGAGTTATCCCGGGTTGCGATAAAAATAACAGGCATATCCTCATCGATAAGCGCGATAGGGCCATGCTTCATTTCCGCTGCCGGATACCCCTCGGCGTGAATGTATGAAATCTCCTTGAGTTTCAGGGCACCTTCAAGTGCAACGGGAAAATTGTAACCCCGGCCAAGGTAGAGGCAGTTCTGCGCATCTTTATAGTTCTCGGCAATCCGCAGAATCATGCTGTTTTGTTTGAGGATACGCTCCACTTTCCCCGGCACGCCGCTAAGCTCTTTCAGGTAAAGCTTGAGTTCATCACGGGACATGGTGCGGCCCTTGCTGAGCGTCAGTGCCAGAAGGTACAGCACCGTCACCTGGGCAGTAAACGCCTTTGTTGAAGCAACACCGATCTCGGGACCGGCATGGGTATAAATACCACAAAGTGTTTCACGGGCTATGGTCGAACCGACAACATTGCAGATACCCATCACCAGAGCCCCCTTCTCCCTGGCAAGACGCAACGCTGCAAGCGTATCTGCAGTTTCACCGGACTGCGAAATAACAATAACAACATCGTCCTTTGTAATCACCGGGTTCCGGTAACGAAACTCCGAAGCGTAATCGACTTCAACGGGAATCCGGGCAAACTCTTCGATAAGATATTCCCCGATCAGCCCTGCATGCCAGCTTGTCCCGCAGGCACAGATAATGACCCTGCTCGACAGCTTGAGGCGATCAAGATAATCCTCTATGCCCCCCAGACGAACCTGCCCTTCCTCGAGCCTGACACGCCCACGCATAACATCCTGCAACACCGTCGGCTGCTCGAAGATCTCCTTGAGCATGAAATGCTCAAAACCGCCTTTCTCGATTTCGGTGATATCGAAATCTATTTCGCTGACATGCTTGTCCTGCTCGATATTTTCGATAGTCTTGATCGTATAAGCATCTTTTTTGACGATAGCCATTTCACCGTCGGACAAGTATACCACCTTCTTGGTATGCTCGACAATGGGAGCACCATCCGAAGCGATAAAATATTCCCCATCACCGATGCCGATAACCAGTGGGCTGCCCTTGCGGGCGACGACAACCTTGTCGGGTTCGCGCAGGGATATGATGCAAAGCCCGTAAGCGCCCTCGACATGATAGAGAGCCGCACGCACGGCTGCTTCAAAACCAATTTCCGGCTTTTCGGACCAGATGCTGTCGATAAGGTGAACAAGAACTTCCGAATCGGTATCGCTTTTAAACTCGTACCCTTTGGAGATCAGGTCCTTCTTAAGAACCGAGTAGTTCTCGATGATACCGTTATGTATAAGGGCGATCGTACCGTCGGAGTTCATATGCGGATGGGCATTGCTGTCACACGGAGCCCCGTGAGTCGCCCAGCGGGTATGACCGATACCGATGGTCGCACCCTGCATGTGCGCTTCTGATTTCTCGAGCGTTTCTCTCAGTTCACCGACGCTCCCTTTCTGTTTATGCACCGTCAACCCGCCGTTCAACACGGCGATTCCCGCAGAATCGTAACCACGATACTCAAGGCGCTGCAGTCCGTTCAGCAGCAGTTCAGCAGCGTCTCTGGAACCAATATATCCAACTATTCCACACATGAAAACCAGCGTTTATGAAGACGATTATGTCCCAATTGGGGTAAGGCTGCGCTACCGGTTAGTATACAAAAAACCTGCTTAAAAGATACGCTGCATTTCATCGTGAAGTTTGGCTGCCCGCAGCCTGACCTCATCTTCAAATGCTTCGGCAGAATCAAAGTCTCCCTCCGGATAGATGATCCCTCTGCTGACATTGATAAGTGCCCCCTGCCGGTTTCCATCTATACCGAGAGTTGCCGACTCCTGCAACGAGCCACCCTGCGCTCCGACACCCGGGATAAGGAAAAACAGCCCGGGCGCAGCCTTGCGGATATCCCCGAGCCGTCTCGTTTTCGTTGCTCCTACCACTATCCCGGCATTTCCGTTCCTTTCCCATTCCTGTACTTTTTCGAGAACAGTCTCGTAAAGTGCAGCCCCTGACTGCAACTGTTTTTCCTCAAAATCGGCGGACCCCGGATTTGAAGTCAGGCAAAGCACAAAAATCAGTTTCTGGTCATAGTCAAAAAAAGGCTCAAGGGAATCATATCCCATGTACGGAGCTACCGTAAGGGCATCGAACCCCCAATGATCGAAAAAAGCCTGAGCATATTTTTTACTGGTGTTCCCGATATCAGCCCGTTTTGCATCGGCAATAGACAAACTTTCACACGGAAGGCTCTCCAGTGTACTCTGCATATCCTGAAGCCCTTCAATCCCTCTGGCCTCATAAAATGCCGTGTTGATCTTGTATGCCACTGCATGCTCCCGTGTGGCCGTGATTACAGACCGGTTAAACTCCAGCACAGGCTGCTTCATAGCCTGGAACACTTTCGGAATCTTTGCCATATCGCTGTCGAGACCGACACACAACAGGGATTTCTTGGCTGAAATCTGTTCATTGACCTTGTTTCGAGCAGCATTCATGGATATATTCATAGCTTTTACTTACAGTATTTATCTTTAAGTTGCAAAGCCACCCCTCATTGCACATCCATCTTAACAATTCCAACAATAGATAGCAAAATCACAAACAGGGGAGACCATTCGCTACGGGAGAAGCGCCTGATCCCCGGATCTGAAACTTATAGAGGCCGCAAAGCATTTAAGTTTTGTTTTTAGAAATACTCTTTATAATTCCTGTTCAATACTGTTATATATTATCTGAACATACTTGCCAACTCTTTTACGAATAGATGCCAAACAACCTGTTCAAACCACAGAATCCCTATAAAAACGATCCTGAGAACAATGACAAAAAACCGAAATTCTCACTGGTTTACTATATCGTCATTGTCCTGATACTTATCGGGCTTCAGCTTGCATTCTTCTGGTCTGGCTCTTCTGAAGAAATCGCTTACAGCGTATTCCGTAAATACATAGAAGAAAACAAGATAGAATCAGTCAAGATCGCTCCTGAGCGCATTTACGTCACCCTGAAACCCGGAGTTGTCCCGACAAAGACCACGGATGGCGACGGCGGTAAATCGATCCTCTCCAAATCCTCCACCGAATCCAGAGAGGTCTACGTTATTCCCGTTCGGGATGAAGAGCTTGTCGAACTCCTCGAAACAAAGGGGATCAGTTACCAGGGCGTTCCCGGCAACACCTGGATCGGCGAACTGCTGCAATGGATACTTCCGTTTGCACTGCTGATCGGGATCTACTTTTTCGTGTTTCGCCGTCTTGGCGGGCCGGGTTCGCAGTTCATGAATATCAGCAAGAACAAGGCAGCGCTCTATGAAAACCTCGACGAGCATACCCGGATAACCTTCAAGGATGTCGCGGGACTTGACGAAGCCAAAGCCGAGGTCATGGAGGTTGTAGACTTCCTCAAAGACCCGAAAAAGTATACAAAGCTCGGCGGCAAGCTGCCGAAAGGCGTTCTGCTCGTAGGCCCTCCCGGAACAGGCAAGACCCTCCTTGCAAAAGCCGTTGCAGGTGAGGCTGATGTACCGTTTTTCAGCATCAGCGGCTCGGACTTCGTGGAAATGTTTGTCGGTGTGGGTGCCGCACGGGTTCGTGATCTTTTCCGGCAGGCAAAAGAAAAAGCACCGTGTATTATCTTTATCGACGAGATCGATGCCGTAGGCCGCAGCCGAGGCAAAGGAGTCATGATGGGCGCCAATGATGAACGCGAGAATACCCTCAACCAGTTGCTGGTGGAAATGGATGGCTTCGCAACCGACAAGGGTGTTATTCTTATGGCGGCAACCAACAGGCCCGACGTACTGGACAACGCACTCCTTCGTCCCGGAAGGTTCGACCGTCAGATCATGGTAGACAAGCCCGATTTGAAAGGGCGTGTTGATACCTTCAGGGTACACACCAAAAATCTCTCGCTTTCACCGGACGTCAACCTCAAGATGCTGGCATCTCAGACCCCGGGCTTTGCAGGCGCTGAAATCGCCAACGCCGCAAACGAGGCAGCGCTCCTTGCTTCCAGACGGGGCAAGCAAAGCATTGAAATGAAGGATTTCGAAGATGCCATCGAGCGGGTGGTTGCAGGTCTCGAAAAGAAGAACAAGGTGATCAACCCGAAAGAGAAAAAGGTTGTCGCCTATCACGAGTCGGGACATGCTATTATCAGCTGGATGATGGCGGAAAACGATGCCGTGCAGAAAATCTCGATTGTCCCCCGCGGTATGAGCGCATTGGGATACACACTGAACCTGCCGCTTGAAGACCGGTACCTGATGACAAAGCATGAGCTCTTTTCGCGCATCTGCGGTCTGCTTGGCGGAAGAATAGCTGAACAGATTATCTTTGACGAAATTTCAACGGGGGCTCAAAATGATCTTGAAAAAGTCACCGAAATAGCCTACAACATGGTGGTTGTCTATGGCATGAGTGAAAAACTGGGCAACGTCTCCTATTACGAAAGCAACAACCCCTATTACGGGGGACCCGGCGTGGACAAGAAGTACAGCGAGCACACAGCACGCCTTATCGACGAAGAGGTTCACTCATTAATCGATCAGGCGCAAGAGCAGGTACGGGAGATACTCACGATGCACCGCGACAAGCTGGAAAAGCTTGCACAGGAACTGCTTGACAAGGAAGTACTGCACTACTGCAAGATCGAGGAAATCCTTGGCAGAAGACCGGAGGGAAGCCTGACTCATGACATGTCGGAAGAGTGCGGGGGAAAAGGAACAGATACCGAAGAAGCCCAGGGAAAAAACGGCACGCAAACTGTCAATGAGGAAGAACTGCGCACTCTTGAGGCCGCAGTCGAGAAAATCAGGCAGAGCAAGAACTCAGGGGAAGGCTGAGGGTTATGGAAAAAAGAGTTCTTGTCACCGTCAAAGGGCTGGTTCAGGGAGTGGGGTTCAGAATGTTCATCGAGCGTTCTGCTTCCCGTCTTGGCTTGAAGGGCTGGGTCAGAAATCTACCGGGAGGGAGTGTTGAGATCGACGCACAGGGACCGGCAGGGCTTGTCAATGAACTTCTTGACGAAGTGAGGATCGGACCGCCTGCCTCAAAAGTTTCCTCGGTGACCGTCGCTGAACAACAGCCGGATTATTCCCGAGCTGACTTTACCGTTCTGATGTGATTCCTGTAGTAATGACCTTTGATAACCTGCCAGGCAAGGATTACTGTACCGGAACAACGGAACAAGAATTCTGATCAGCCAAGCATTAATAAGAGGGAGTGTGTGGGTCCCGAGGGAGTCGAACCCCCGACCTACTGGGTGTAAACCAGTCGCTCTAACCAACTGAGCTAGAGACCCATAGCAAAGGGACGATAGTATACTACTTTTTTCACTCATGATCAAAACTTTTTTCAGACCCGGAGCGATCTCGGCTGTTCCGGAATTTGTAAGCCGTGCTGAAAAAGTATAAATTCAGGCCGGAAACTCCGTGACGTAAAGCAATTTGTTGGCAAAAAAACATGAAATCATTATCCATCCTCGGCAGCACCGGATCAATCGGATTGAGCACACTTGACGTTGTCCGTCAACACCCGGAAAGATTTAACGTGACCGGCCTTGCTGAGGGCCATGACGTTAACCTGCTCGCGGAGCAGATCAGGGAATTCAAACCCGGTATCGTCTCCGTCAGGGACGAAAAATCAGCAGGACAACTGCGTGAACTGCTTGGTCCGGAACAGCCCGAAATACATTGGGGAATAGAGGGAGCTGCGATTGTCGCGTCTGCAGAAGGTTCGGAGATGGTTGTTTCAGCTATTGTCGGCGCTGCGGGCCTTGTGCCAACTGTGAGCGCCATCAAGGCGGGCAAGGATATCGCACTGGCAAACAAAGAGACACTGGTTGTCGCCGGGCAGCTTGTCTCGGACCTTGTAAAGCAACATCGGGTGACGCTCCTTCCTGTCGACAGCGAACATTCAGCAATTTTTCAATCACTCACAGGGCACAGGCCGGAAGATATTGAACGCATCATTCTGACCGCCTCGGGCGGCCCTTTCAGAAAAACACCAGCCGAGGAACTACAACATGTCGGGCCGGAAAAAGCCCTGAAACACCCGCAGTGGTCAATGGGGGCAAAAATCACCATTGATTCCGCAACGCTCATGAACAAAGGCCTTGAAGTCATCGAGGCTCACTGGCTGTTCAATATGCCTGCAGAAAAAATCGGAGTGGTTGTTCATCCGCAGAGCATTATCCACTCGATGGTCGAATATATCGACGGATGCGTCATGGCACAGCTCGGGGCTCCCGACATGCGCGCCCCGATTGCTTATGCGATAGCCTGGCCTGAACGATGCGAAAGCGGCATAAAAAAGCTTGATCTGACGCAGATCGGGACACTGACCTTCGAGGAACCGGACATGGAAAGGTTCCCCGCGCTTCGCCTGGCATTCGAGGCACTCGAGGCCGGTCAGACATTCCCTGCCGTACTCAATGCTGCAAACGAGATCGCAGTTGCAGCGTTCCTCGATAAAAAAATAAGCTTTGCCGACATACCGGCTATTGTCGACAGAACCATGCAGGCGCATGAATCTTTCGCACCATCCAGCCTGGATGAATATCTGGCTGCCGACAGATGGGCCCGTGATACGGCCGGGGAGATGACGAAATAAAGTATTAGAAGACCTATATAGTAACCGACGTCCCGGAAGCAGCTTCAAGGCTGCTTTCCGGGTAGCGTGTTTTGAAGGAAACAGAGCAGATTATGGACTTTTTAAGTACGACGTTCTACTTTATTGTAGCGATTTTCATCCTTGTTACCGCGCACGAGCTGGGGCACTTCCTTACGGCCAAACTGTTCGGCATGCGTGTCGACAAGTTTTATATCGGGTTTGATTTTTACAACCTCCGCTTCTGGAAAAAGAAAATCGGAGATACCGAATACGGTATCGGCGTTTTTCCGCTGGGCGGTTATGTAAAAATTGCAGGCATGGTTGATGAAAGCCTTGATACCGGGCACCATCAAACAGCACCCCAACCCTGGGAATTCAGAGCAAAACCTGTCTGGCAGCGCCTTATTGTCCTTGCCGGCGGGGTAGCAATGAACATGCTTCTTGCAGCCGCCATATTTATCGGCATGGCTTCTGTTTTCGGAGAAAACAGAACCTCCGTGGTCAATCCCGCCTATGTTGAAGCAGGATCGGTTTACGCATCAATGGGTATGCAGACCGGTGACCGCTTCGTTGCCGTAAACGACAATCCTGTACAATACTGGGAAGAAGTACTGGCTCCGGAAAATTTTGCGGGACAGACCCTTAACTATACGATAATACGCAACGATGGGCGGAAAACACTGCAGGCCCCCGCGGATATTCTTACCCGGATCAACGAAAACCAGGCTCTGGGCATGCGCCCCCTGATGGCTCCGGTGATCGATCAGGTACTAGACAACCAACCCGCCGACAAGGCAGGATTGAAACCGGGAGCCCTCATCACCGCAATAAATGGCAAGCAGGTTCATGACTGGACAGAAGTTGTCGACATCATCTCTGCCAACCCGGGCAAATCCATCTCGATTGCATGGAAGTACCTTGCACCGCCCACCGCCGGCGAAATAATTGATGTTTCGAAAATCAGAGAATTCGGCACGTTAACCGTTTCAGAGGTTGTTCCTGCATCCACAGGGAAAATCGGCATAGCGCTGAAACAGACACTTGTCATAGATCATAGACGCCTCAATCCGGCTGACGCAACGGTCTACGGGCTGGAACAAACATGGAACCTGACCATCACAACCATAAAAGGGTTTGGAAAAATTCTCACCGGCCAGGAAGATTTCCGCAAATCCCTGGGCGGACCGATCAAGATTGCAAGGATAGCCAACCAGAGCGCTGAACAGGGTCTGAGCAGCTTCCTCTACTTCCTTGCGCTCCTGTCGATTTCACTTGCGTTCATCAACATTCTTCCAATCCCTGCCCTGGATGGAGGCCAGTTCGTCCTCAATGCCATAGAAGGCATCATAGGTCGTGAAATCCCTTTTCAGTTGAAAATGAGGATTCAACAGATCGGTATGGCACTTCTCCTGACGCTCTTTTTATTCTTTATCATTAATGACCTGATCAACCCCTGATGAGGATCAGGGGCAGGGGTTGGGAACCAGACTATGCTCGATAAACTTGAATCTATAAAGGACAAGTACCTCCGGCTCGAAGAACAGCTTTCCGATCCTGAAGTCATTGCTGACCAGAAACGCTTCAGGAAGCTCAACAAGGAGTACAGCGACCTTACAGATGTTGTTCAGGCATACGACCGATACAAGTCCAACAAACTGCAGCTTGAAGAGATGCGCCAGATGATGAAGCAGGAGAAAGATCCTGACATGAAAGCACTTGCGCAGGCTGAACTTGAAGAACTGCAGGCACAGGAACCGGAGCTGGAACAGCAACTGAAGCTGCTTCTGCTGCCGAAGGATGAAGCCGACTCCAGAAACGTCATTATCGAGATCCGGGCAGGTACCGGCGGTGATGAAGCCGCGTTGTTCGCTACTGATCTGCTGAGAATGTACCAGAGATTTGCCGAACGGAAAAGCTGGAAATACGAGGTAATGGGGTTCAGTGAAGCAAGCATACCGGGCGCATGCAAGGAAGCCGTGCTCAGCATCAGCGGTCATGACGTATACGGAACCATGAAGTTCGAAAGCGGCGTTCACCGTGTCCAGAGGGTACCTGAAACTGAAACCCAGGGAAGAATCCACACCTCTGCGGCAAGCGTCGCGGTACTTCCTGAAGCCGAGGAGGTCGATATCGATATCCGCAAGGAAGATCTGCAGATGGACACGTTCCGAAGCGGAGGAAAGGGCGGTCAAAATGTCAACAAGGTCGAAACTGCGGTTCGAATAACCCACATCCCAAGCGGCATTGTCGTTGCCTGCCAGGAGGAACGCTCACAGTTGCAGAACCGCGAACGGTCGCTGAAAATGTTGCGGGCAAAACTCTATGACATACAGCTTGCCGAAAAAAACAGGCAACGTGCCGACCTGCGCAGATCAATGGTGGCAACGGGAGATCGCAGTGCCAAAATCCGTACCTACAACTTCCCACAGTCAAGGGTTACCGATCATCGCATCGGTTTTACCAGCCACGCCCTGCCTCAGATACTCGAAGGCAGCCTGGATGAAATCATAGAAGCGCTCAAGCTCCATGACCAGACCGTGCGCCTGCAGGAAGAACATCAATAAATCAAAACCAGCAGAACCAGAATGTGATGCAGAAGAATATGGAAATCAAAGCTACAGGAAAGAGCAAAGGTGAATGGATATTTCATGGAGATTTTGACGAAACCGTCGACTACCTTTCGAATCACAAAAAAATCCTCGAGTTCAACCCTTTTTGCCACCAGGTGGAAAAAACGGATATTGACAATATCTACAAGTGGCATTTCCGGGTTACCGATCCCCAGAACAATCCCTTTGATGTAATATTTTTCATTGAAGAAAACCAGGAAATCCTGGTTGTTCTGCCCGAAGAGTACGAAGATGTGGACCCGGATGATATTCCCGAAGAGGTTATCCAGGACAACACCATAGGAAGAAAAATCATCTGGAAACACCATCCCAGCGAAAAAACGATCGACGACCCGAAAAATTACGTTTTTGAAGGCCGGGCATTCGCCGAAATGCATGTGCATCCACACAAAACATCGTTGACAAAGGTCGATCTCGACCTGAAAATCAACGTCAAGTTCACCCTTTATCCTGCATTCAGAATCATCCCGGAACGGGTTATCAGAAGCATGACCAATGCCGGAATGTCTTTTATCATGCAAAGTGCAACCGACAAGATGTTCCGAAGCATTTCGAAGGACTTCGGTAAGATACAGCCTGCATGAGCGTTGGCAATATCCTGAAAGATCTTGCCAGGGGAACATAGGCAATTACCGGAGAAGTTTTTTCATACGTGTTCTCTCGTCATATTCATCGTTCCGACCAAGACCGAAAACGTTTCCAGAACCATTGCTTTATTCCCGCAGGTTGCCTAAATTTCCAGCCTGAACATCCTGCTAATGCAACGCTCACTCAGAAAAAAAACAGAGTGTACCATGATGAAGCAAATTATTGCCGCCCTGAATATTTTTCTTCTCCTTGCCCTGTTGTCATCCTGCAACACCATTGAGGGTGTGGGGAGAGACGTGGAATCCGTTGGCTCGACGATTGAAGAAACTGCCAAGGATAGTAAGTAATCAACTGCAGAAACGGCAAAGACCAAGACCTTGCACTTTCCTCTATTCTAACACTTCTGTACATTCCTGCGATGCCGGAACCTGATTCTCCACGCAGGATACAGGGGGGGTCTGCATGCTTCCCCATCCCCTTATGCTGGTTTTCAGGGGAAAAACCGTAGCTTTTTCAAAAAGCCTTTTCAAGGAAAACCAACACAGCAACCTGCTCCATGCCAAAACCTGTCATAACGCTTCTTCGCCGCTCACTTCTGGTTGTAACTTTCGGGATAATGCTTCTGTTCCCGCTCGAACGGGAAGCGAACGGAAAAACCTACTATCACGTCACCATCAAGGCGTTTCTCGACCCGCATGATTTCTCCGCGGTCGAGTGGACATGGGTAACGCTGGTTGAAATTCCGAAACGTCAGGCTTATCCGGAACAGGCTGCCCTGGCAGAACGTTATGGAGGATCGCTTCGCGGAAGCGTTCTTGCATTTGTCCGCGCTGCCGCCTGGCGGTCGGAACATAGCCACAAAATTAAAAAGCGCTGCAAGGACAGGCCTTCGGAAATGGTGATTTCATGGAACGAAAGCTGGAACGATAAAGTGTATGCGATGGGAGGTCTCGACAATCCCGACAATCCTGATGAGCTGAATTTCGGATTTACCACCCGCCCCATTCTGCTGCAGAACAAACGGTGGTTCGATCCCAAAAGTCGGAGCTACGTCGCGCTCGGTCCTGTCCGCATGGCAGGAGAAGCCGCCGAAGAAATCAGGGGAAATTTCATCCTCCGTCCGGTGAACTACATCGATCCGTTGAAACACTATAGTTTCTGCGGGAAACAGTGGGTGGAACAATACCGCTCCGCGTTCAACAATTTCCATATCCATGAAGAATTCTATGTCGGTGATAACGAAATTTTCGGTCAGAAACCATTCGGCCCAAACGATGAAAAGAACTTCGTCTACCAGGTAATCCGTACCTCTTCAAGGACGCACCCGAACTGGAAACAGCAGCGCATGTAAGTTCAATGATGCATATCCATACCGACAGTGATCCGCCTTGTAATCCCGGCATGCCCTTGGGGGCAAACCGTTAAACTTACTCGCGGGTTTTATTTTTTGTAGATTATTTTTCTATCATTTTGTTGGGAATTATTATCCGAGCAAAAAAGAATGAGTGTTAAAAATATACTGGTAATTGGCCTGGGGGGAGTAGGACTCCATCTGACACAGCGTCTTGTTCATGACGGATATGGTGTTACTGTAATAGAATCGAACCCTCAACTGATCAGCAGCGTTAGCGACAAGATCGACGCGAAAATCATAGAAGGCAATGCCATGGAACTGGCTTGCTGGATGAGGGCAAAAGCCGAAACCATGGACTTGCTGATTGCGGTAACCAATGAGGACTCGGTCAATATGATCGCATCAATCATAGCAGACCGTTTTGGAATCCCTCGCAAGGTAGCCCGCGTCCGGTCCCCTGAATACGGTTATGAAAACTCGTTTCTCAACAAAAACGACTTCAAGATCGATCTGGTCATTCATCCGGAAGAGCTGGTCGCGCAGGAAATGGCGCGCCTTGTTATGAGAGCATCGGCAAACGACGTTGTCGACATCGGTGAAGGCGAAATGAAGGTTGTCGCAATGCGCGTCAGCCAGGATAGCCCGATGGCCGACAAAACACTGAAAGAGATCGCCTTTATGCACAATGATTTCCAGTTCAAGATCGTTGCCGTTGCACGAGGCATCGCCACCATTATTCCAGGCGAGGATGATACGATTCTTACAAACGATCAGGTATTCATCATGCTGAACGGAAAGAACCTGCCGCGGCTGATGAATCTCATGAACGTTCGTGAACAGAGCATTCACAAGGTCATGATCGTCGGGGGCGGCATGGTTGGAGCCAGGGTAGCCCAGTTGCTCGGCAAAGCCGTAAAAATAACCCTCATAGAAAATGACAAGGAGCATGCCGAAGAGCTTGCCTCCACGCTGAAAAACACCGACGTACTTCTCGGTGACGGAACAGATGTCAATGTCATGGTACTTGGCGGGCTGATGGAAATGGACAGCTTCATTGCAACCACAGGCAACAATGAAACGAACATTATCAGCTGCCTGCTGGCCAAACACATCATGAACAGAACCAACGTGGATGCCAGTGCAACGGTAGGAAAAACCATCGCTCTGGTAAAAAAAGAAGACTATCTGGTTCTGGCATCCACGATCGGCCTTGATGTCGCTCTGAACAAAAAAATTTCAGCAGCCGATGAAATCATGAAGTTTATCAGAATGGGAGAGCTGTTCTCGCTTGCCCATCTTCACGGTGTCGACGCAGAAGTCATCGAGTTTGCGGCAGCGCCCCGGTCTCTGATCACAAAAAAACCTTTAAAAAAGATGCGGGCCATGTTGCAGGAAAAACAGATTCTCATCGCCGGGGTTGTACGGGACGGACTATGCAAATTAACGGATGAGAACACCGTTATCGAACCCAACGACCTTGCAGTGGTGGTTTCGGCGACAAAGAGCCTCAAGGACGCACGAGAGCTTTTCAAGTAACTCCACAAAGAAACCTGCTTTCACTTCATGAATTTTCCCGCTATATCTCACGTTCTGGGCGCTCTTCTCATCTTTATCGGCAGCACCATGCTTCTGCCTCTCGCCTGCGCCTTGATCTACAACGACGGAGACGCTTTATCCCTGCTTATTGCAATGGGTGTCTCCATAGGTATAGGGTTTCCGCTCTGGTGGAGTTTCAGGAAATACCGTGACCTGACGTTGAAGGACGGTCTTTTTATCGTCACGTTCGGCTGGATTCTCGTGTCATCTGTTTCAGCACTGCCCTTCGTGATCCACGGGACCATCCCGTCATTTACTGACGCTTTTTTTGAAATGATGTCCGGTTACACAACCACCGGCGCAACCATTCTCGATGACATCGAATCCGTCCCCCACGGCCTGCTTTTCTGGCGAAGCACAACCCACCTCATCGGAGGGATGGGCTTCATCATGGTTACCATCATCATTCTTCCCCTCCTTGGTATCGGAGGAATGCAGCTCTACAAAGCAGAAGCCGATCCCGGTCAAGTGATAACCGGGGAAAAATTTCTTCCCCGCGTCAAGCAGACAGCCGTGTGGCTCTGGGGAATCTACCTTTCTCTGATTCTCATCCAGTCATTCCTGCTCTGGATAGGCGGCATGACTGTTTTCGAATCCCTCTGTCACGCTTTCGGCACCGTCTCCACCGCCGGCTTCTCGACAAAGAACGCCAGCATCGGCTACTACGACAGTGCCTGGATAGACTGGATAACCATTATTTTCATGTTTCTCGGAGGCATGGCATTCATGATGCATTATCATATCCTGAAAAAGGACTGGGAACCTGTCCGCAACAACACGGAAATACGCTGGTATATAGGTTTTGTCGTATGTATCAGCGTGCTCGCGACACTGGTACTCTGGTTTTCCGGAAGCTATAACGGCCCCATTGATTCCATGAGGTATGCAGCATTCCAGGTTGTTTCGATACTCACGACAACCGGGTTTACCACTGCAAACTACGAACTCTGGCCTCAGGCCGCACTGATGCTTATAATGATCACCTGCTTCATCGGCGCGTGCGCGGGCTCGACCACCAGCGGTATCAAGGTGGTACATTACGAAATCATCTGCAAGTACCTCTACGCCAACGGCAAGAAATTCCTGCAGCCTTTAGCCGTAGTGCCAATAAAGATCAACCAGAAAAATGTAGCTTCTTCCGTCATAACACTTGCAGTCAGTTACTTTATTCTCAACATCTTCATGATACTTGTCGGCAGTGTAATCATGACTCTGATTGACGACATGGATTTCTTCAGTTCCATGAGCGCTGTTATTTCAGCCCTGTTCAACATTGGACCGGGCTTCGGCGAGGTAGGTCCGACAGACAGCTTTTCCCATGTCTCCACAGCCGGCAAATGGTTTCTTTCCTTCAACATGCTTACCGGCCGTCTTGAAATGTTCACCGTCATGGTGATGTTCTATCCGTCATTCTGGAAGAAGTAGCCCGAAACAAGTCAAAGGGCAAAAGTCAAAAAAACAACGCGCGTAAAAAACCGTAACGAGTGATTCGAGTACAAGGCGCACGGAGCGGCGGAACCAGAGTGTAAATAAAAGTACATGAGGATTACGAGCACCGCGTAATGCAGTAATCGAATCACACAGCAGGTTTTAACCTCGCATGTGCTGCTCATCCGCAATGTGCCCCGACACATCCCACCCCATATCCTTGTCTTTATGCAGCTCTTCGCGTTCCTCCAGCATCAGTTTTTCGAGATCCTCGATCCGCTGCTTCGTTGCACGGATAAGTTTCTTTTTATCGTGCCTCATTTCAGCAAGCTCATGCAGATGCTGCTCCTCGTACTTCCGAAACGTCTTCATCGCCCTCATGACATTATATTTCCTGTGTCCGAGACGACTCAAAGCATCACTGCCGATACGCAGTGACGAATCAAGCGTATCGAGGTATATGTTCTTTACTCCCATACCGATCAGCTCGTATGAATCCTCCCATCCACTCGTTCGAGCGATGATTTCGAGATGAGGGAAATATTTTCTGGCTGTCTTTGCTATTTCCACGGCTTTTTCAGCGTCATCCACGGCGATAATAAGCAGCTCCGCTTCCGCTGCTCCTGCAGCATGCAACAGGTTACTACGTGATGCGTCGCCGTAGAATACCTGTAAACCCATTTTACGCAGCAGGTCGACATTGTCCGGATCGGGGTCCAGATAAGTTGCCTCCTCGTCGTTGGCCTGCATGAACCTGCCGACCGTGCTGCCGACCGTGCCGAACCCGGCAATGATCACACGGCTTTTTTTATCTATCATATCAGGTTTTTTTTCTTCTCTCTCCTTTGTACCGAACCTGGGCTGGACAAGCTTTTCGTTCAGGAGCACCAGCAGAGGAGTTATAGCCATGCTCAACGCGACAACCGCGATCAGCGGATTGACCAGCGACGCCTCGAAAACACCGTTATTGAGGCCAAATGAAAAAAGAACGAAGGCGAACTCACCGCCCTCGGCAAGGGCCAGGGCAAAAAGCAGAATGTTGTCGAAGCTCATCCTGAACATCCTGCCGATAGCCACCAGCACGAGGAACTTCAGCAGAACAAGCGCAGCCACCAGTTCCAGGATCAACCCCGGATTTGAAGCGATAACGTCAAAATCGATCGATGCTCCGACAGAGATAAAGAAAAGCCCCAGAAGCAATCCCTTGAACGGCTCGATATTGGTTTCAAGTTCATGACGGTATTCGCTCTGCGCCAGTACTACGCCCGCTATGAACGCACCGAGTGCCGGGCTGAGCCCAACCTTGCCCATAAGAATGGTAATTGCGATAACCAGAAGCAATGCTGCGGCTGTAAAGAGCTCGCGAAGCCTGGTCTTGGCAATAAGCCGGAACGATGGATTGATAAGGTATTTGCCTGCAAGGATAATACCGGCGACAACACCCAGTACAGCTATCGTCTGTCCCCAGATAGGAAGGCCGTCGATCCATGTCGGTGCTGCATGATGCCCGCCCCCCTCACCATGCACCGAGGCGTTCCCGGTTGCGAGCAGGGGCATGACCGCGAGAATGGGAATAATTGCTATATCCTGAAACAGCAGGACCGAAAAAGAGTTCTGTCCACCGTCGGTTTGCATCAGCCCTTTCTCGTGTAGGGTCTGCAGCACAATAGCCGTTGATGACAGCGCCAGCACAAGCCCAAGTGCCAGAGAAGTCTGCCACTGCAGCCCGAAAAACAGTGCTATCGCCATCACAAGCAGGGCAGTTGCAGAGACCTGAGCGCCGCCCATACCAAGAATAGAGCCTTTCAGCTTCCAGATCATCGCCGGTTTCAGCTCGAGACCGATCAGGAAAAGCATCATGATGATACCAAACTCCGCGAACTGCATCACACTCTGCCCACCCTCGCCGACAAGACCCAGCACGAAAGGCCCGATAATGATACCGGCAATCAGATACCCCAGCACGGACCCGAGACCGAGCTTTTTCGCTATCGGAACCGAGACGACGGCGGCAGTCAGATAGATAAATGCCTGAAAAAAGAATCCTCCCTCATGCATAACAACAATTACGTCTGCCCATTACCGAATTGATCGTTGAGATAACCCATGCCTTTCAGGGCATTCTGGTTGAAGGTCTCGTCGGCAAGCAACTTCAACATCGCATGGTAATGTCTTGCGTGCTCGTTTATGCTTTCCGGTTTCATAACATTCGTACCGTGGATAACAAAGGGAGGAAGATACCGCATCCCGCAGAGATTCGCCGCCTGTTCGAGTGGAGCAAGCAGTTCCTTCATGGTAAACCGGTTACATCCTTCTCTTGAATACGAAGCCTTGCTCCCTCCTGTCGTGATCACATGGCAGGCCCATTTCCCCTTCAACGCATTACCGTTTCGGCCGAACGCCCATCCATGCACCAGTACCAGATCCATCCACTCTTTAAGCAGCGCAGGCATACCGAATAAAAAAAAAGGGTACTGGAACACAACAACATCATGCTCTGTAAGAAGCTTCTGCTCAGCCTTCACCTCAATATCCATTTCGGGGTAACGCTCATACAAGTCCTGAAAGGTTACCCCGTCTATCACCTTGGCCTCTTCGATCAACCTTTTGTTGACCCGTGACTTTTCGAGCGCAGGGTGCGCGAATACTATCAGAATCTTCCTCAAAACAACTTTCGGCGGTTTGCATGATACTGGCTGCCTGAATCCAGAACAAAGATACGGTGCTTAAACCCATATGACAAACCTGCCCTGACAATTCACTCCCAGAGAACAAAAAGAACCAGCATTCCTGCCGCTAAAGCGTAGAGCAAAGTGTCCGGAATACCCGACAGAACCGCCGTAATGGCAACAAGGGCGAGGATTACCGACACACCCAGAAGAATCTTTTCGGTAACCTTACTGCTCAGGCCCGAAGATACCATGCAATGATACAGATGCGACCGGTCATGCATGAGCGGACTGCGGTGTTTGAGCATTCTTTTAACAGCAACACCGGCTATGTTGACCAGCGGATAAGCGAGTGCCACCAGGATAACCGCGAACGAAACCGTCCCGGACGACTCCTGCACTAATCCCAGAGCAACCAGCGACAGAGCAAGGCCAAGTCCCATGCTGACATACCTGCCTGTACGCGGGGCAGACGCAAAAAGCATGAGAGTTGCTGCAGCCAAAGCCCCTCCAAGGCTTATATACAGCATTGTAGCCACCTGGGCGATCCATGCGAAAACAGCGAAAGCGCTGAACGCAATCAATGCAGTACCGCTCGAAAGCCTTCCCCTGTCTACTGCGGCCATTGCATTCATTACCATAACAATGCATAGTATGGTAACCGGCAGAGCGAGAGCCCCCAGCGACGTAATAACCAGGTCAGGAAAAACCCACAAAACAATACCTGCAACCACAATCTGCAACAGCAGTTGCCAATTCAAGCCTTGTTTTCCGGATGCTGATTCCCGACGGACCGAATTTGAGTGAAACAATGTTACGTTGGCATCCATGATCGTAGTGTTTGATGTTTAATCCTTCCTACACCACATACACCTTCAAGAACCATGCCATATACAGGAAAACACAACGTAAATCATTTATTTAAAACAGAATAAACACATTTCCATTGCCCGCTTATGGAAAGCCGAGATACTGCGTTACGAGCACAACCCGTCTGCATCTGCCACAAGTGTTGCAGAATAAACCATCCGCTGTATGCACAAAACCTGGCACCAAAGAATACCGGCGTATAAAACACTCCTTTTCTTCATGAACTTTCAGACTTTATACCGTAACTTTCAAAAAAACACGCTGCCCATGTTAAGCGGCAAAAGCTTCGATCATCCTCAACACCAATGAAAATGGCTAATACAGAAAAAAAAAGGGGATTTTTTGCAAGATTCAGAAAAAGCAAAACTGAGGAGTCTCCGGGAGAAAGCCCTAAAGCCACCTCAGAACAGTCAAAATCTACAACCAGCCCCCCCTCTCCGGCCAAGCCTGCACCGTCTGCAGAAGTTTCCACACAACACCGCGATGACGTCTCTCAACCCGTCAATCCCGGGACATTGATAGAAAGCCTTTTCAAAACAATGCTGAACCTCAGCATCGCGTACCTGAAAATGGTCGACAACACTCTCAAGGTCGTCTCTGAAAACCTTGACAAAAGTGCGGAAGACCGCAACAAGGGACAATAGCGGTTTTGCTCAATGTCACCCGATAACGTAAGACAGTGAACTATTTACACATTGCTGTCCGGCTCCATATGCCGCTCAGCAACCATGAGTAGAACCATGTTCCCGCCGCGCAAAGCACGAAGGTGACAACAATATCAAACGGTGAACCGTTAAGCGAAAAACCGGGAACATAGCCGAAAAGAAAAGGGGCAAGGTAAAGAAACTTGGCAAACCTGAAAGCAGAGAACGCTGTTTTCCACATGTCCGCCTCGGCGATGGCCGCGCCGGTAAACGCAGCAATGCACACCGGAGGGGTAATATTGGAATCTTGCGACAGCCAGTAGACAATCATGTGCGCCGCTATAAGATTTACTCCCAGATAGGTCAGGGCAGGCACAGCTACGACAGCCGTTATCAGATAGGCTGCTGTTACAGGAACCCCCATGCCGAGAACCAGCGAGGCAAAAGCGATGAATCCGATCGTCAGAAAGAGCTGCCCCTGTGCAAGTTCAATGATGATGTCGGCGAAGGTAAGCACCACCCCGCTGTAGTTCAGGACCCCGATAATGATCCCGATAACACCCACTGTCGAGCCTATGAGCAGGCTGTTTTCGGTACCTTTTCGGGCAGCTTCCCGAAAAGCCCTGAAATCGATTCTTGTTTCCTCCCGGAACCAGCTTACCGCGATACAGCTCACAATGCCGAGCACAGCAGCATAACCGGGAGAAAAGCCCAGAAACATGAAAACCGTTATCATGACGATCGGCAGGGTATAGAACCACCCTTTCTTCAGGATATCGAGCGCGTCTCCTCCGAATCGCTCACCCGTAAGACCGTACTTTTTCGCTTCGTAATGCACCATGATGAAGACGCTGAAAAAGTAAAGCAGAGCCGGAACAAGCGCAACCAGCATGATCCGCGCGTAGGAAACCCCTGTCAGCTCGGCCATGATAAAGCCCCCTGCTCCCATAATGGGAGGCATGAACATCCCGCCTATGGAAGCTGCCGGCTCGATCCCCCCGGCCACATGCGGACGGAATCCTGCCTTTTTCATCATCGGAATCGTAAATGCTCCGGTCGAAGCCGTGTTGGCGATTGCACTCCCCGAAATCGAACCGAACAGGCCGCTTGCAATAACGGCAACCTTGGCAGCTCCTCCTGTCGTGTGACCGAAAGCCGCCTGCGGAAAGTCGATAAAAAACTGCTTCGCTCCCGATTTTTCGAGAAATGCCCCGAAAATCACAAACAGCACAATGTAGGTAGCCAGAACATTTGCCATAATGCCGAACACACCGTCGCTTTTGTAAAAGATACTGGTGCACAGGTTCGGGAAACTGTCCCCGGCATGTGCAAACATTTCCGGAGCATAATCACCGTAGACCCCGTACAGCAGCATCAGCGCCCCGATAAGAACAAACACGTTGCCGACAACCCTTCTTGCAAGCTCCACCCCGAGGAGCACCCCGACAACCGCAACTGCGGTATCGAGTTTTGTTTCCACACCGACACGATAGTTGATTGCCTCGAAGTTCAGTATCCAATAACCGATCGAAATCGCCGACAGAGAGACAAACAGATAATCCAAAACCCGCATCAGCATTGATTCGGACCGGTAGAGGAGGAAGACAAGGATGTAGGTGATCAGGATGTAAATGCCCCGGTGATACTCGGTGGGCGCAGGCTGGATAAATGCGGAATAAGCGTAGAAAAGAACAAGTGTTACGGCCAATACATCGAAAATGATTTTCTCAATCCTGTTCAACCGGTCATACACCTTACAGGACTCCCTTCTCTTTCCAGAACTTCAGGGCACCTGGATGCATCGGAGTTACAATACCGTTCACGCCGTTTTCAATGCTCATATCCCTGAAGGTCTTTTTCTGGCTCACCATATGTGCGATCCCTTCCTTGCTGTAGACAAGCGACAGCATTCTGTAGACAACATCGTCAGGCACATCGGCATTGGCTACCCAGAGGGCCGAGTCCTGAAAAGAATGCCTGTCCTCATCGACACCCCGGTAGGTCCCTCCGGGAATGGTGACTTTGGTGAAGTAAGGGTATTTTTCATAAAATCCGCTTTTTAACGCGTCTGATTCGAGATTCAGAAGATCGATGCTGTTTGTCTGGGAAGCCATGATAACCGCCCCGCTGGGAAATGCCGTAAAGAGCCAGAAAGCATCGAGTTGCCTGTTCCCGAATGCCGCCGCTGCATCGTTGTATCCCATGGCGTTTCTCTCGATTCTGCCCCACATGCCCATATGGGTAAAGAACAGCTCGCAATTGGCAAATGCTCCTGATCCTGCATTGCCGACACCGATCTTTCTACCCACGAGATCACTGATTTTGCTCGCCCCCAGCTCTTTGCGAACCACCAGCTGGGCCGGAGCACCGTAGAGATACCCGAGCGCCAGAACTTTCTTATATGTTCTTGGGTCGTGCTTGAGCATTCCTTTGCGCCCCTGGTAAAGATGGCCTGAATAAACCACGGCGAAATCCGACTTGCCGGCATTTACCCTGCGCAGATTTTCGATCGAACCCGCCGAAGACTGCGCCCTGACCGTAAATTCCTTTATGTTCTTGACCGGCTTGTAAACCTGTATTGCGTTTGCAACAATCTGGAAGGTACCGCCTGCGGGACCTCCCCCGAAAACAAACCGCTTTTTGACAGCAAAGGCATCCGACGGCAATACCAGCGACAGCATCACAAGCAAAACAATGCTCAAAAAGGGGGTAAGGTGTTTTTTGCTCATAGCATGCTGAATCCTGTTTTTTCCTGCCGCACCCATGCACACAGCCTGAGCTGTGAGGGAGTCAAGCCTCGTCCTTTTTCCGGCGGGCTGCTGCCAGTTTTGCGGCACCGGCAAGCTTGCCTCCATAATGCCCGAGCAGAGTAACCACCGGCAGCGTCGCAAAAAGAAAGGCGATGTAAACCCAGTGCAGCCAGTCGTTATGATACATTACCTCGGGAACGGAAAGGCGGATAACTACCGTAGCTGCAACAAGCACGAAAAGCACAATCGACAGCCGGATTTTGTTTATGAACACAGGGGTTTTCGCCCGTTTGTAATTTGTCGTCCAGTCGTGAATCCCTGAAAAAAAAGACACCGGAATGGCAAACAGCACGATAATGATAAGATGCTCGACCGTATGCTCGAAAAACTGGTCACCTGCTGGCAGGGTAAGCATAAGATACAACACTGCAACCGGTATCAGCCCGTTGCTGAAATGCGCTGCAATAGGATGCAGAAAAAAAGTCTCCCTCATCTCCTTCAGCAAGCTTTTCTTTTCCGCCATCGAGATCTCCTTTGCTTGTAGGTTTAACCGGCAAAATTATATGCATATAGGAGATAATGTAACACCTTTACCGCAAAAACTCACTCTTCTGGGCTGTCCATGCGCTCCTTCAACTCATCAATCTTTGTTTTTTCCCAGAGAGGTACCTTGCCGAAATATGCCGCCCTGCCGATAATGTGAGCAGCTACCGGCGCCGTGATAAACAGAAAAACAATGATCGCCACGGCGCGGGAAGCGATACCGAAATCCTGCCAGTAGATAATCGTTCCGATGAGTACCAGCCCGATACCCAGTGTTGATGCCTTGGTGGTTGCTGACATGCGGGTATAGAGATCGGGCATCTTCAGGATGCCGATTGCCGAAACAAAAATAAACAAGGTTCCAAGAAGCAGAAAGGTACCGCTCAGAATTTCTATCATTGTTTTCCTCTCCTTCCAAGATAAAATGCAAAAGCTACCGTACCGAGAAACGCCAGAAGAGCCACGATAATGCCGACATCGAGAAATGTCGTGGTGTTTTTCTGAATGGAATACACTGCAATGAAAGCAATAGCATTGGCCGAAAGAAGATCAAGCGCAACAATCCGGTCTTCGATGGTCGGCCCGATCACCAGACGCGAGAAAATGATCAAAATGGAGAGACCGATAATGATCACGGACATGTTTACAGACCACTCGATAAAGCTCATCGCATCACCTCGATCAACCGTTTTTCCAGACCGTTTTTCAGCTCCCGGCGGAACCGTTCGGCATCCTTGACATAGAGAGCATGCACGTACAGGGTTTTCATGTCGGGCGATACATCCAGGCTCAGCGTCCCGGGAGTCAGGGTCACCAGATTTGCAAACAGCGTGACTTCTATATCGGTCTCAACATCGAGCGGCACAGCTATGACACCGGGTTCCATGTAGTCCCTTGGCGTCACGATATCGAACGCCACCTTCAGGTTCGCAATGGCCAGTTCCTTGAGAAAGTACAACACAAACCTGATGACAAGCGGAATTTTCGTAAAGTAACTTGTTTTTCTCCACGCCGAACGGGAAAACCAGAGAATAAGATACCCGACAACCATGCCAACGGCGAAGGTTCCGGCGCTAACCTCTCCGGCCAGCATCATCCATGCTATCGCAAGCAGAATATTGAACAGAAACGGGTTCATGACCGGCCTCCCATAACCGCCTCAATGTATGCTCCTGAATCAAGCAGTTCAACGGCAGCCTTGTCTGCCAGCTCGAAAAACGGCTCGAACCAGAAACCGAACACAATCGTAACAGATCCAAGTATGACTATCGGCAACACCATCATCACCTTCTTCACGCTCGGGATCAGCAGGTACCCCTCATCTTCAACGCTGCCCTCTCCGCGTGGGTCATCTTTCCAGAAAGCCTCGTTCCAGATCTTGATCATGGAATACAGGGTCAACATGCTGACACAGAGGGCGATCCCGACCAGCAGATAGTGCTCCGAATCGATTCCTGCCTTTATCACAACGAACTTTGCCCAGAACCCCGACAGGGGAGGAATACCGGCAAGCCCCAGAGCAGGCACCAGAAACAAAAGCCCCAGCATCGGATAAAAACGGTAGACCCCGCCAATCTCCCTGAGATCGTAAGACCCTTTCAGGCGCTGGATAAGACCGCTCACATAAAAAAGATTTGTTTTGGCGACAATATTGTGAATGATGTAAAACAGCGCTCCTGCAATGGCGAGCGGCGACTGGATCGCCAAGGCGAAAATCATATAACCTATCTGGCTGATAATATGAAAAGAGAGCAGTTTGCGCATGTCGTATTGCGCTACCGCCCCCATTACCCCCACAACCATGGTAAACGCTGACAAGAACAGCAGAACCTGATGGATAAAAGCTGCTTCTTCATGGATGAAGACCGTAGTAAAAAAACGCATGATCGCATATACTCCCACTTTCGTCAGGAGCCCGGCAAAAATCGCAGAAACCGCAACAGGTGGCGTGTGATACGAGGCCGGAAGCCAGAAAAAAAGCGGGAAGATTGCCGCCTTGATCCCGAAGGTGATCATGAAGAGCACCCCGACGACAGACAGCAGTTCCCGGTGTCCAAGTAATGGAATCCTGGCGGCAAGATCGGCCATGTTGAGTGTACCGGCTGTCCCGTAAAGAATCCCAACTGCAGCGAGAAAGATCGAAGAGGAAAGCAGATTCAGCGTCACATACTTGATTGCACCTTCGAGCTGCTCCGGCCTGCCTCCAAGAACCAGCAGGACAAAGGAAGAGATCAGCATCACCTCGAACCAGACATAGAGGTTGAAAATATCCCCCGTCAGGAACGCACCGTTGATCCCCATCAGCAACAGTTGCAGCAGCGGATGGTAGAAATAATGCTCCCTCTCTCTGTCGATGGTTCCGAGGGAATAGAGCGCCGTGGTGAAACCGATAAACGCGGTGGCAACCACCATGACCGAAGAGAGCATGTCAGCCACAAGAGAAATGCCGAAAGGCGCTTCCCAGCCGCCGATCCGCAACGAGAGAATCCCTCCGGTCTGAACGCTGCCGAGCATAACCAGCGACACACCGAGCATGAGGGCTGTCCCTGCAGCATTCAGGATGCGGTGCAGGGCTGTCGATCTGCGGAAAAAGATCATGATCACCGCAGTGCACAGCGGCAGCAGTATAGGCAACATGATAATCCGGCTCATGACTTGTCTCCAGGAAGTTGATCAGTACTTTTCATTTTGTCCAGATCCTCTGTTCCAACCGTCTGGTAAGTGCGCTTGAAAAGCACTATCGTAAATGCCTGTACGCCGAACCCGATCACGATAGCCGTCAGTATCAGCGCCTGGGGCAGGGGATCGGCAAAAGGCTCTGTAATCGCTTCCGCTCCTTCCGGCGCAAAAGCAGGTGCACCCTTGGTGAGCCGTCCGACGGTAAAAATCATCAGGTTCGCTGCATGTCCGAGGAAGATCAAACCGAAAATCACCTTCACGACGCTTCTTCTCAGGATAAGATATGTTCCGGCGGCATAGAGCACACCGACAATAACGGCAAGCATAAACGTCATGGCCGGTCCTCCTCTGCAAGTGAAAAGAGTATGGTCAGCGTGATACCCAGAACGAGGAAGTAAACTCCAAGATCGAAAAGCAGCGGGGTACCGACCTTTCCAATCAGCGGAACTCCCGTATCGATCCAGACCGCGGTCATGAACTGCTCCCCGGCAGCAAGCGATGGTAACGTACTTGCAATTGCAACCAGCAAACCTGTGGCAATTATATTCAGTGGCTCAAAGCGAAGAATGGTCCGGGCAGCATCAATGCCGTTTGCGATGAAGTAGAGTGCATAAGCAGCGGCTGCCACCAGTCCTCCCACAAAGCCTCCTCCCGGCTCGTTATGCCCTCGCAGCAGGAGAAACACCGAAAACATCAGCAACAAGACCAGCAGGTAACGGGATGCCGTTGCAAGAATAACGGAATACATGGCTATTTCCTCCCAACCGGTTTCAGTTTCAACAACGCAAATACACCCAGAGCAGCGATCGCAAGCACCGTGATCTCCCCGAGCGTATCGAGCGCCCTGAAATCCACAAGGATCACATTCACCACATTACGGCCCTTGCCGTCGGGAACGCTTGCTCCGGCAAAAAAACGCTTCAACTCGGACGAGAGTTCAAAAGACGAGGCAAAAAGCACTGTAAGTGTCATGAACACACCGACTGACGTTGCGATAAGCGCATCTCTCACCCTGTTGGACGAACGGGAAAGCTTCAGGAAACGGGGAAGCCTGTAGAGCACCAGCACAAACAGGATGACGTTGAGCGTTTCAATTGCAAATGCTGTCAGTGCCAGATCGGGCGCACCGTAAATCACGAAAATGATACCGATAGAAAAACCCAGCACGCCGAGCGCAACAATCGATTTCAGTCTTGACCTCGAAATTATAAGCAGCAGGGTCGCCACAAGAACAATACAGGCCAGCGCCCCTTCGTAAAAGGTAATCGAAAAGTCCGGTGCAACGGAGACCTCCCCTACAGACTGATAAAGCACAAATGAGGCCAGAGACACCGTAGTTACCATAATGACAATGATATAATTGCGCAGGTAGCCATTCTGCACTATCCGGGTCTGCAACCTTGCAAACGACAACATTCCCTCCACTGCACCATCATACCATGCCGAGGGCCTGACCACAGCCGGCAGCGAAACCTTCCTTATCCTGTCAGCCACTCTTGCACGGACCAGATACAGGCCCCCTCCAAGAAGGAGTGTGAGAAAGCTCAGCAACAGAACCAGGTTGAACCCTTCCCATATCGAGATTTTCAGGCTGAGCGTTTCCGACAGAATGCTTTCCGCCGACTGCTCCAGCATCGTGGAAATGAAAAAGTCGGGGAAAAGCCCGAAAAGCAACCCAAGCATTGCAAGAACCGCAGGCCCAATCAGCATTTTGAGCGGAGCCTCATGCGGTGACTTTGGCGTCGGCAGTATTGTTCCCCAGAACGGTTTGAACCCCACAAACAAAGTAATCATCACGACAAAAGCGTTGGCACATACCGCTGCCGAGATGAGGAACGTTCCCCAGTATTCCAGCTCGAGAATGGATTTATACACTGTTTCCTTGCCGATAAACCCGACCAGAGGAATCACGCCCATCATGGAAAACGATGCAAGCGCAGCCGTCAGGGTTGTCATCGGCATCAGTTTCCGTACCCCCCCGAGCTTCGTTACGTCGCGCGTTCCTGTTGCGTGATCAAGTGTTCCTGCAACAAGGAAAAGCGTTCCCTTGTAGAGCGAATGTGCAATGAGATAAATGAAAAACGCCTTGATCGCCAGCTTCGATCCGATGCCGAGCAGCATCACGAGCGTACCCAGTACAGAAAGTGTCGAGTAGGCAAGCAGCTTCTTCAGATCGGTTTGTTTGAAAGCAAGCAACGCTGCAAACACCATGGTCACCGCTCCTGTGACAAGGACGGTGTCCTGCCAGAGAGGTGTCCCTCCGATCTCGTGGTTCATTCTGGCAATAAGGTAGACCCCCGCTTTGACCATGGTTGCCGAATGCAGATAGGCACTGACCGGAGTAGGCGCCTCCATGGCGTTGGGAAGCCAGAAATGAAAAGGGAACTGTGCCGATTTGGTGAACGCTCCTATCAGCATAAGGATCACGATCGGAGGATAAAGATCATGAGAGGTGATTATACCATTCATATTGTAGAACGAGGAAATCTCGAAACTACCGGTTATCCGGTAAAGCAGAATGATTCCGGAAAGCAGTGCAAGTCCGCCGCCGCCTGTCACGAGCAATGCCTGCAAAGCCGATTTCCTTGACGATTCCTTGTGATGGTTGAAGCCGATCAGGAGAAAGGAACTGATGCTTGTCAGCTCCCAGAACACAAACATCAGAAGCATGTTGTCCGACAGCACAAGACCCAGCATAGAGGTCATGAATATGCCGATATAGACGTAAAATCTGCCTGTCTGCGCATACGCCTTCATATAGACGCCTGCATAGAGAAACACCGCAGCACCGATCAGGGTGATGATCAGCACGAAGCTGAGGCTCAGGCCATCGAGAAGAAAGGAAAAGTTGATACCGAGCGAGGGAACCCACAGTACCGATTCCCGGATAACCTCTCCGGCCGCAATCCGCGGGTAGCGCGACAAAAAGCCGAAAAACATGAACAGGGGAAACGTCACGGCAATCCAGCCGAAGTTCTCCCTGAACCGTTTATAAAGCACCGGCGCAAAAGCCGACGCGCAAAAACCTATCGCTAAAAGAATCAGCAATTTTCACTTCCCGTTCATAGTATCCATTGGCTGATTTTCATCAGCAACACCTTCGTATCAACAGGCTTTACAAGATAATCATTCATACCGGCCTGTAATGCTTCTTCAATCAACTGCTCATCCGATTCACCGCTGAGACCTATAACCGGTATGGCAGATACCCCAGGAACCCTGGATTGACGAATTCTGCTTGTTGCCTCTATACCGTTGAGCACCGGCATGCCTATATCCATTAACACAAGATTAAATGTCTTGCTTTCAAGCTTTTCCAGCGCACTTTTCCCGTCTACGGCCTCATCGATCAAAAGACCGTATTTTTCAAGAAGCATGGTAAGCCCGATGCGGTTCACAGAAGAATCATCGGCAATAAGCAGGGATTTACCCTTCATGTCTTTCAGCGAAATCCCCTGAAGATCCCCGAAAATACAGGCAAGCTGCCTGACCAGCTCATTTTGTAAACAGGGCTTTGTAATCAACCCCTGCATACCTGCTTTTTTTGTTTTACCATGAGCAATAGTGTAGGGCATCTCGGTATAGGCGACAATCGGCACCATTGCCGCCTCATTTCCTGCTTGTCCGTTTTTTATCATTTCCGTTGCCTCATAACCGTTCATTACAGGCATTGCAAGGTTCATGATAACAAGATCGTAGCTGGCCTCCGAAAGTTTTCCGAGAGCCTCTTTGCCGTTTGCGGCCTCTTCAACAACAACGTCCAGTGCCGCGAGAGCTTCCCGTACAGCCGCCCTGTCACTCTGTTTATCATCGACAACAAGAATATGCTTGTTTTCAAACAGGGACTTGTTTGCGTCAATCAGTTCATCATGATCCGCCTTGAGTTCCTCCTTTGTAACAACAGGAAACTTCAGGACAAACTCGGTATACTCCCCCTCAACGGAATTGCAGGTAATATCTCCTCCGAAAGCATGCATGACACGCTTGCAATAAGACAACCCCAGCCCTGTTCCACCTTTTTTGCTTGTGGTAAAATATGGATCGAACAACTTGTCGAGGTTCTCCGGAACAATGCCGGGGCCGGTGTCCTTGACCTTTACCTTGTTGAACTGTTCACCTTTTTCCAGTGTGACAAAAATTCTGGCTTCCGGCCGTGACTCCAGAAAATACAGCGCATTCTTGATCAGATTGAACAGCACAAAAATATACATGGTTTCGCTGATCCTGAACATGAAGTCCGGGTTTCTGTCGAAAATGATCTTTTCTCTTTCGGCGTACGACTCGAATCCATATTCATCAATAGCCTTCTGTGTAATGACTGCAGCCGAAGCATAGATGAATCCGCTCTCGTTTATCGGCTTTTCCCTGACCTCATCCATTATCATGTTGATAACCTGAGTGCCTCGTTTAACCGCAACCTGACACCATGCAACGTGCTGATAAAGGCTGTCAAGCATCTGATAAAGACTGTCAAGCGTTTTATCACCTGACGGGACAGACTTGGTGACGGGCTCATAACCCGGAAGCTTCTGTTCGATAACTTCGAGATTGTACTTCACCTGTCCGAGAGGGTTGCGCATTTCGTGCGCTATGCTTCCGGCGAGCGCCTGCAGGGCAGAGTTTTTTTCCAGTGCTATCTGTCCCCTCCTGTTGCTGTAGCTGAAAAGATAACCGGCCACAACGGTAAACAAGATCACGGTCATATACATGGGAATATTAAAATCCGGACTGAGCCTGATGTCCGGAGAGGTAAGCATAAAGACCACGATACCGGCAAGTACGCCGGCAAAGAGATCAAAAAGAAACATCAGCCAGTTTGGAACAAATGCAATAAGAACGAAGATCATGAAGATCTCCCAATAAAGCCAGAGCTCATGAAAATTGTTTTTGAGCAGAAAAAGAGTAAAAATGAAAGGCAGAATGAAAATGAGTGAAAAGTGCCAGTAGACTGGAAAATACTTTTTAGCAAATGCTGAAGTGCTACGGCTGAAAATCAGGCAAAACAACGCAAGCGCCGAAGCCGTCAAACGCCATCCAAGATTCTCGTATGGCATGTGAAACCCGTACTTCAAAAGAAAATAGAAAAGCATGTGCCCGGGTGCTGCAAGTATTGCCCCCCAAGTCACATTAAATTGTGAAATCTGGGTTCCCTCTTTGAAGCACTTTCTTATGTATCCTGAAAGATTCATCCGTCTCCCCCTGAATTACCAGATTAACCGTTTCAAAAGAGAGCCCCCTGCAACAAACCAGCATAACCTGTCATGGCTCTGACGGCAGCGATGTCACCAAAGCCCGGAACTCTGCGATGATTTTGTGGGGGGTTCATGAAAAAATGGATTCGAAAGTTTTCTCATGAGGGCTTGTCGGCAAAAGACATCCATTCAAGAAGTTACGTAAAAACGCAGAAAGAATTCAACACCTGCATCAAACCGCGAGCGGCACCAGGTTCACAAGCTCAATCATTCTGCCACCTGGCCAGCGGCAAACAGACCCGCTTACTGCAGGAAATCTTACAGATAAATAAAATTTATATAAAGCATATATAAACAACATAACAATCGTTATGCAGGCATGAGAAAGTGCTGCATTTTTTAATACCGGTTATGAATGTATTCTATTGTATGTTGCACACTAATGCCGACTGTATCCCGTCCTGTATCTTTTTTATCCGGTCAATAATCTCGACAGATCAATGAAACCAGAAACGAAAGTAACCCTGCCCGATACCTGTCTGGTCGATACCCTTCGAAAAGTTTTCGGTTTCCGGGAGTTTCGCCCCGATCAGGAGCGGATTGTCCGGGCCATTCTTGAAAAAAAGGATGTTTTTGCCGTGATGCCGACCGGCGGCGGTAAATCATTGTGCTATCAGCTTCCCGCCGCGCTGCTGCCCGGAACCTGCATGGTGATCAGCCCGCTCATCTCACTGATGAAGGATCAGGTGGACGGTGCAAGGGCCAACGGCATCCGTGCTGCATATCTCAACAGCTCCCTTTCTTCCGAAGAGCAAGCCCTTGTAGTGCGTGACCTGCTGTCGAACTCGCTCGACCTGCTCTACGTTGCGCCCGAACGGTTTACGCTCGACCATTTCCAGGAGATGCTCGGACAGGTGAACATCAGCATGGGGGTGATCGACGAAGCGCACTGTATTTCGGAATGGGGGCATGACTTCCGGCCTGACTACCTCTCGCTCTCCGCTCTGGGAAAACTCTTTCCGAATGTGTCCATAGCGGCATTTACGGCCACAGCTACCCACAAGGTGCAGCAGGATATTCTTGAAAAACTGGCTTTGCGTAACCCGTTTATCGTCAGGGCATCGTTTGACCGCACCAATCTTTTCTACGACATCCGTTTCAAGGAAAACCTCTCAGAACAACTTGTAACCCTCCTGAAAAGCAACCCTGACAAGGCAGGCATCATCTACCGCACCAGCCGTAAAAGCGTCAACGAAACCACTACGATGTTGCAAGCCAAGGGGTTCCGTGCTCTTCCTTACCACGCAGGACTGGACGATGATGATCGCAAAAGAAATCAGGAAGCGTTCATACGAGACGAGGTGGATGTGATTGTTGCAACAGTAGCGTTCGGTATGGGTATCGACAAATCGAACATCCGCTTCGTGATTCATGCCGACCTGCCAAAAAGCATCGAGAACTACTATCAGGAAACCGGCAGAGCAGGCCGCGACGGCGAACCCGCACACTGCACCCTGTTCTTCTCGCAATCCGACATTCCCAAGGTCCGTTTCTTCATCGACACTATCGTTGACGAAACAGAGCGTGCAAGAGCACTCGGCGCATTACAGAAAGTTATCTCGTTCGCGTCAACATCGGTTTGCAGACGGAAAACCCTGCTCGAATATTTCGGCGAAACCTACCCCCGCGACAACTGCAATTCCTGCGACATCTGCCTCGGCACACGTGAAGTGGTTGACTGCACCGTCGAGGCACAGATGCTGTTGTCGGCCATCGCACGCACCGAAGAGAGGTTCGGCCCAACACACATCGTCGATATCGTGACCGGCAGCAAAAACAAAAAAATCCGTGACTTCGGCCACGACCTGCTGAAAACGTATGGAGTAGGCAGGGAACACGGCAAAAAGTTCTGGCGCCGGCTTATCGATGAGCTTCTGGCCCAGAAAGTGATCGCAAAATCCGAGGGCCTTTACCCGGTGCTCTATCTTCTTGAAAAAGCTGTTCCTGTACTGAAAAATGAAGCGACAGTGGAAATGATGAGAGTGCAGGAAAAGAAAACAGCAAAGCAAGCGGGAAGCGGACAGACCGGGACATACGATCACGAACTTTTCGACCAGCTCAGGGCACTGCGAAAACAGCTCGCCGACGAGCAGGGTATTCCACCTTACATCGTTTTCTCCGACCGTTCACTCCGCGACATGGCAACCCTTCTGCCCCAGAGTGCAGAAGATATGCTTTCGGTTTCAGGAGTTGGTGAAGTGAAGCTTCAGCGCTATGGAAGACAGTTTCTCAATCTCATCAGACGCTACCGCGAAGAGCACCCGGAGCGGAAGTGATTCTATCCACCAGACTCACTTCGCCACGCTAATCTCGACTCGCCGGTTCAACGCCCTGCCGTCGGGTCTGCCGTTGTCGGCCACCGGCCGGGATTCACCGAACCCCTTTGCCGACAGTTGCTGCGAGGCGACACCGTGGGCAACCAGCCAGTTCACCACGGATTGGGCACGCTTCTCGGAGAGAGTTTGATTGTACGCATCGCTTCCCTCTGAATCGGTGTGGCCCTCGATGACCAGTTTAACATTTGGTCGTGCCTTGATCGCTTTCAGAAGCCGGCTCAAGGTCTCCTCGGAATCCGGCCTTATCGTAGCGGCATCAAAATCAAAATAGATGCCGTAGATAATAGCGCGGCCAACCTCGTCAAGGGAACGTCCGATAGCATCCTTTTTCACGTTTGATTCCAAAGCCTGCCGACATTTGGGCACCCTGCCGTCCGTTACCTGTGTCCCGTACCACAAGCCCTGGTAACGCCCGTTTTCATACCACAATCCGTTCAGGAAACCGCTGTCCGACGTCAGCACCATCACAGCAGTTCCGATCTGCGGCCCTTCCTCAGCCCATTGAAAACGTATCACCCGCCCATCCGTGGTCCCGGTGAGCCGACCGTTATCCCAATCGTAACAGCCTTCAATCCCTGTGCCGCTCTGCCTCAACCACATGAGGCCGTAATTGGTATCATATACTCCCTTTATCGGTTCGGGGACAGTCATCGCTTTAGCCGGTTCACCGTAGGCTTCCAGTTCCATCAGTTCCGTATATTGCGGATCTCCCCAGTTCGAGAGCACCTCGAGTTTCAGCCATTGACCGGGAACTGGTTGCGCAATAGTAAAACCTTTTCTTTGCCCCTTGGCTGCCTCTCCTTCGAGAATTAGCGTAAAACCCTCTTTCGCGGACAGGTTGGACACATGTAGTTTGAAACGTCTGGCGGAAATGCCGGGATACCCGCCCTCCTGGGCATTGGTGTTGTCAATGTAGAAAGAACTGATGGCAACGCTGTTCGGCAACTCGATGAGAAACGTATTTGGATAAGGACTCCCTTTTTTGCTGCACCATCCCATATCAGTGGACCCGTCCAGAAGCATCATCCCCGCCCATTTCTGGTTGTATTCCGTTGTAGCCGATATCAAAACAGCACCACTCGCGATATCAAGCCGATCAACTTTTTCAGCAGCAATAGCCGAAGTGCTGACAAATAAAACTGCGAGCATAATGAAAAGAATAGAAAGCTTTCTCATGGTGTTCTCCTGTTCAGGGTGAACCGATGAATGAAACATGCGTTTTCAGTCTCTGGCAGCAAAGACCTTTTTAATGCAAAGCGTGTACTAAAATATGCAATCTTAATACAACTTTTCTCTTTAAACCCCTTTCAAACACTATACAACCCCCGTGAATTAACGCGGGCCAAAACGAAAAAAGCCTGCGTTACACCAGACTTATTGTGGTTACGGAACAACGTCCCGGATATTCGAATATTCGTCAAGTATCCTTGAGCAGATGAAATATTCCTGATTTAGCCGCTTTTCTATCGAATGTCAGAACCTGATCACTTTCGCCTGACAATACCGCATAGTGAGCTATCAGCAGATCTGGCAGATCGCATTTGCTCCTGCGCGCATCAGCGATACAGGCCCGCACCGCATCCTGTGCGTCGAATTCCAGAACCGGCAGCAGCAGCATCTCGTCAAAAGCATCAAGAATATCCTGCCGGGAAATACCGTAGGCTGACTCCAGAACCCAGAGCAGTTCAAGAACAACCAGCACGGGAACAAAGAAAACCTCCTTGTTCTCCTCTGCTGTTTTAAACAAGCGGTAAACCCGTTCAGCCTGAACCCCGTCGTCTTTCGTCAGAAAGCGAACCAGTATGTTGGTATCAAGCGCTTTCATCACCCTGTCCGCTATGTTCTTTTTTGACCTGCTTTCTGACAATCTCATTGATTTCCTCTGTTGACAGGGACCGCCTGTCCTTCTCGTACAGCCTGCCGAATACAGCATCAACAGATTTCTTTACCGGTCTAACCGTGATAATGCCCTCTTCTTCGCAGACAAATTCAATCTTGTCCCCGAAATGCAGGTTCATCGCATCTCGCACCTTTTTGGGTATTGTTACCTGGCCCTTGTTTGTAATCGTTGCAACAGGCATAGTTTTCCTTACATTATTTTATTTGCCTTACCTCAATGTAAGGAATAACAGGCGAGTCAGGAAATACGTTCCATAATTCACTGAGCAAGAAACTGTTGACCTTTGTGCTTCATCAGTCGAAGCATAAACCAGCTCCCGTGATTGACAAAAGGCACACATAAGTGTATATTTATCCCATGAAAACCTTTGCATGGAACGATGAGAAGAACAACAAGCTTAAGCTTCAAAGAGGTGTCTCTTTCGAACTCATCGTGTCACAGATCGAGGCCGGGAAAATACTTGATATACTTGAACACCCAGAGCAAACGAAATATCCAGGACAAAGAATATTGGTGATAGATGTAGATGATTACGCTGTTCTTGTCCCTTTTATTGAAACAGAAGAGGAGATTTTTCTGAAAACGATTGTCCCAAGCAGAAAGGCGACGAAAAAATACCTTAAAAAAACAACAAGATGAATAAGCACGAGTATTACGAAGAAGAAATCCTGAAATCCTATGAAAATAATGAATGGGAATCCGTCAAGGATTTCAAGCGGCTCAAGGAGGAGTATGAAGCATATGCGAAGAACGCCTTCAAGAAAAACAAGCGGATCAATATCCGCATATCTGAAAAAGACCTGAATCGCCTCAAAGCAAAATCACTTGAAGAAGGCGTGCCCTACCAAACCCTGGTTTCCAGCCTTATCCACAAATATGTTTCTGGAAAAATTTCTTCATGAAGCAGTGAAGGACTCTCTTGCTGCTACCCAACAACGGCTCCGGATTCGCACACATTGGCCTTTGATACCATTCCGATGACAATACCCGTGAATTCTAGCGAGCCAAGGAGCTGCATCATATCAGACTTATTTACGATACGGAACAACGGACATCAAAGCATTCAGCCGAATTCGTAGTGGATTGTGTGTTGAGAGCTGAAGAGGGAACTGAGGAAATTATGTATGTACACTTTTTTCACTATTTTGAAAAAAATGAATCTATAGATGGTACTGCAATGAACGAATGGTCGAAAAGAATAACGATCAACCCTGAACAATGCGGAGGCCGTCCGTGCATCAGAGGTTTAAGAATCCGAGTGATCGATATATTGGATTTGCTGGCTGCAGGGCTTTCTTACAACGAAATAATTGAAGAACTTCCTGACATCGAAAAAGACGACATCGTAGCTGCTCTCAAATACGCCAGCCGCAAACTGGACCACCCTGTGATTGCAGCATGACTATACCCACCATCCTCCTGCAATTATCTGGATTACTTGTGGCAATACTTCTAACCAGAAAATGAGGGAAGTTTTGGGCTCTTCTCTCGAAAAAGCAACAGAACTAATCACTTCTGGCGAGCCGGTTGTTGAAATCAGCGACAAGGATTGATATAGCAATCCGGGGTTTAGCCCTTTGTTTTATCGCTAACATCAGAAAAACTATCCTTTCTGTGATCCTGAAAGAATTGACCGTGGCCTGAAACGAAAAAGGCCTGCGTTACACCAGACTTATTGTGGTTACGGAACAACGTCCCGGATTCCGGATTCTCCTCTGTTATACTTGTAAAGGGAACGAATTATAACTATCATTGGTATATATCAACATCATACCACTATTAGATAGGGCAACAATGGATACAGCCAAAATTTTTCAATCGGGAAGGAGCCAAGCCGTACGTCTTCCAAAAAAATACAGGCTTGAAGGAAAAGAAGTACTTGTCAGACACTTCGCAAACGGTGTACTGCTGCTGCCTATCGATAAATCGTGGGGTACTCTTGAAGCCGCACTTCAGGAATTCGAGCCGGGCTTTAAACTGGAACGCGAACAGCCTGCAGAACAGAAGCGAGAGGAAATAGGTTCATGAGATACCTGCTGGATACAAATATCTGCATTTATGTTATCAACTCGCGTCCGGCATCCGTTTTACAGCGCTTCCATAAGGAAGAAATCGGCAATATCGGTATTTCTTCGATAACAGCCGCTGAACTTGCGTTCGGAGTCATGAAAAGCGGTTCTGAAAGGAACAGGCATGCTCTGGAAATGTTTTTTGCTCCTCTGGAAATCTTCCCGTTTGATGAATCGGCGATTTGGCACTATGGATCACTGAGAGCATATCTTGAAAAGAGGGGACGACCGATAGGTGCGCTCGACACAATAATTGCCTCACACGCCCTGGCTCTCGATGCTGTTCTTGTGACAAACAATACCCGTGAATTCAAGCGTGTTAAAGGACTGCGATACGAAAACTGGACTGCATGAATTTGCAGATACTACCTTTTCCCGGTACCCTTGAAACAATCAAGCACTGTCTAAAACGAAAAAAACCTGCATTGCATCAGGCTTATTATGGTTACGGAACAGCGGAAGCCCCGAAACCAACCTTTCACATAAGCAACCTTCATTCTCTACTCTCTATCGGTTTTTATTGGCGCTTACAGAATGCCCCGTTTTATCCAAACCTTTTAACGGATCGAGGCATTATGTTTCTGAACTTTTTTCCTGTTTTGCAGGAAACTATGAATGACACCGAAATGAACGAATAGCCAAAAAGAATAACGATCAACTCTTATGCAACATTACATAATGCACTTATTCAAAGTGCTCTTAAATAATTATTTAGAAAAATATGTTCCGATAAATAAATTTTTAATCCGTACCTTTGCTTAGAAAAACATTTAACAATGAACGCAAAACATTCGCCACCGTTTTATCAGGGTTGCGAAAAATCAAATATGCAACAAAAACAATACCAAACAACACAGTATAAGGAAATAAACTTTTAACCCAAATGCATAATGTTTGATTTTCTGGTGGAAAATCTCTACACTCTGTCAAATAGAAGGTAATTGCTGTTGAGCCCAAATTATCAACATTAGTTGTATCAGGAAAAGATTTAGCAAACACAATGAACGATGAAATAATCATCACTAAGATAATAGTCAGCAAAAAAAAATATTTCAACAGCTTATTCATTAATGTTTTTATCTCTATTATTTCTATCAATCGAGTTTAAAACAAAAGCAACTATAAAAACCAAACAAATAAGAATTAAATCAATTCGATAACCTACCATAACAGAAGGTATAAAACCAAAATTTGAAAGGAGAAAAAGCACTAAGCTTATTCCTGAGACTACAGGTATATATTGATGGCTTTTTCTATCTTTAGAAATAAATGCAATCAGTACCATTGGAGCTAATAAAGCTGTGCCAGCAAAACTAATACGCGCAAGTAAGACCAGTTCATTTGTTGCAACAATGGATAATAAATAAGAGGCAAGAAAAAATGAGAATAAAATCATAAAACTTGTACGCTCTCCATTTTTTGAACTTCCAATAAACTCTCTACGCATCGAATGTAGCTGTGAATCTGCAGTTGACATAGATGCCGCAAGTAAACCTACCATTGCCAATGCTCCAATGATTGGAGCTTGTTTATTTACTAGTACCTCCTTCCAGAATACGGGAGAAGGGGCATCCGATAATAATACGGCACCGTACAAACCTATAAATAATGTCGGCAAGATAACCAAAAATGAAAAAATTGCGATTCCAACGGCACCTAGCCTTAAAGCTCTATCATTTTCAAAAATAGACACACGCCAAGTTAGTTGCGGCTGAGATATTGGCATAAGAATTATCGCGACGAATGAAGCAACCAAAAACTGCCATGAGAACAATCCTTTTGGTCCTGGATTCGAAAGCCACGCAGAATTCGACGTTTCAATTTTTTGTAGCGCAGACGGAATTCCGTCTATTTCTAATAGGCAAAATATTCCTATAATCCATATCGTAACAAAGACAACACCCCACTGAATAACATCACTTCTAACGATTGCTCCAAATCCGCCAAAATGAATTACCGAGAATATTGCACTCAACACAACTAAGCTTGTCAACCATTCTGGCCAACCCCACACAGAGTAAAAGAACAAAGATATTCCATGTAATTGAATTGCAACATACGGAATCAAAAAAACGAACAAGCCTAGCAGATATACGACTTGAGATGTTTTGCCTCCATATGTGGCATTCAGAACATCAGATACACTATTGAAACCATGCCTATGCTTAAACTCCCAAACTTTCAAACCGAACCATAAAACGACAAATGCCATGGCAACATCCGTAACACCCAAGAATAACCATGCCCCAACACCATGATTGCGAAAGAAATCCGGCATTCCCATTAACGTAAAAGTGCTAAAAAGGGTTGCCACAAATGTTGTCATACCGACTAAAGCGGTAACACTACCACCATCTTTAATACCATCTTTTTTTGAACGAAAAACTGACCATATCATGGTAAATAAATAGACCAAAAAAAAACCGATAAACCAAATCATAAGGGAACTCATATTTATGCTCCTTCATTGTTTTCATTATTTTGAGTTGCAAAACATGCTCCAAGAATCACAAGCAATATCAATCCAATTGATACTAAAATTCCCGCTCCTAAGCTAAATGGCAACCCAATAAGATATGGCAAATGTTCTCTTGGAGATACGACAATTGGGCTAAAAGCAACCATACAGAGAATAATAGTAACCAACTTGATTATAGTCCATATATTTTCTTTTTTCATCGAATTTTATTAGTTAATTGTTTCAGAATTTACAATTACTTTTTTCTCAAAATATTTTTTTAAAAAAGCAAAAAAATTCATTACCTCTATTCACATATCTTACAAGATATGCCCTAACTGTTCCCGACTTTTATAAAAAAATTAACGGCACTTCTAATAATTGAATTCTGACATATCATTGTTACCGGATTAATCTGGCAGGATCATTTACTGATCTTAAAAAATCTTGTTCTTTGACTCATTTCTCCTTGAAATCAACAGAGAGGGCATACTCATCCTAAGAATAGGGCGACACCGTTCAATAACAGCAAAAGGCCATCCCTGACCGTAAATATTTCCTAATTCCTCTATTGATTGATGATTCTCGCATACCACACAACACCTTGTTTGAAAAAACAAGAACGTATCACATGTGATGCCGCACTTATGGGGGAGGGTGTACTGACGGCGAATGGCGGTCGTCGATCAGGGTCATCGTAGGCTTGTAGGTAGACATGGGTGACCGCCAACGTAGACTAACAGTAGTCGCTACGAAAAATATAAGAACTTCTCTTCAAAGTAAAAAGCACGTATGCTTTTTAACCGCTTTTTTTGCAAAATCATACTGCTCAAACTAACACAAACAATCTCCGGAACGTTTTGGATTAGCTTAAGTTATGAATATCAGAAAAGAGGCAAAGCCTGAAAAGAAACCTCATGGAGACGGATCAAGTCCGGCTTGTTTAGAATGGGGAACGAAGGGACGAACGTCTTGATACTGTTCCATCCACGACAAGTCTTTTCCTCATTAATCTTTTCAAGAGGGGGATGTTTTGAAAAATAAAGGGATGGCTGTCGGTTTTCCAGGGCTGGATGACAAGGATGATGGAGACGAGGAAGGTGATGGCGAAATCGACACTTTATCTGGCCAAAATTGGACTTGAAAAATGCTTTTGGCAGATTATAACAGTTACTCAAAACAAATCATCAAGCATCACGACACTTTCAACCAGTTCTTTGCGGTATGCATTATCGGTCACACCGTATGTCGTTACCATTGTAAGAAAAACGTTTTTTCGGGTTTCTGTCGCCCGGCGAAAAACATCGACTTTACGGCGGAGAACTTTCGCATATGCCGCGTCAATCGAGAATTCAGATTGAGAAAATTTCATCTCACAGATATTGATTGTTGCATCGCGCCGATCTATCAACAGATCAATCTGGGCTCCAGGAAGCGATCCGCTCTTTCCGCCCTGAAACCGCCAGGGCGCATCAGTTGTCTCAACCATGGGAATCCCCAAGGCAGATTTTATTTTCCACACATGCTTGATACAAAGAGATTCAAAAGCAAAACCTGACCATGCTCTCCGTACAGGACCGCTCTGCCTCGACATCCAGTACCCTTTATCAAGGATTTTCTTTCCAAGCGGCTTGATCCATGTAAAGTGGAAAAACGTAAATTCATCAGCCAGTCTGAAAAGCGCGTCGTGCACCTTTTTCCCAAACGGTATCCGTGAGTCGATAAAGCCCGATTCCTCAAGTTCTTCAAGAAGACGGGAAAGCCCTCCTCCCGAAGTTGTTTTTGCTCCTTGGACTATTTCATTCCGAGTTAATCCCGAACGCTTTGTCGCCAGAAGTGAAACAATTTTCATATGAAGTTCACTCTGGTCGAACAGAGACCTGTAGAGCTTTTCATACTCGGTACGAAGAATACCGGTTGAAGAAAAACAAACCTGATCGATCATTTGTGCGGCAGATAGGCCAGGCTCCAACTGACTCAGATAAAACGGCACTCCCCCCGTAACCATATAGAGTTCAGCAATTTGATAGCGGGTAAGCCTGATTCCCCTTTTCACGAGAATTTCTTCTGTTTCACCAAGCGTAAAAGGAAGAAGACGAATTTGCCGGGTCAGTCGATTATGGAGCCCGCCCTTTGAGCGAACAATATTCTGCAACATCCAGGAAGCTGCTGAACCACATACCACCAGCACCAGATTTCTCTGCCGGGAACCGTAGCTATTCCAGAAATGTTCCAAAGCCGCTAAAAATCCGGATCGGGGAGTATTCAGCCACGGAAGCTCATCGAGAAAAACAACTTTTTTTTCCGACGCATCTCGAAGGTGTGATGATTGAAGAAGTTGCTCCAGTTTTGAAAACGCATCAACCCAGGATGCAGGATGTTCACCTGGCACAAACGCTCCCGAAACTCGATTCAGGGACTGAGAAAAATTTTTTAACTGGGCTTTGAGTGAAACATTATATATGCCGGTGATCTCAAAGCAGATCCTGTCACCAAAGAACTCCCGGACAAGATATGTCTTCCCTATTCGTCGACGCCCATATATCGCAATAAACTCCGGCTCAGAAGACTTCAGAACCCGTTCCAACACCTTAAGCTCATCCTTTCTACCCGATATATTATTTTTGCTCACAAAATCTCCCGCTTAACAAGCCATTCAAAGAAACCACTATATTTGGCCAAAATAAGAAAAAAAAGCAAACTTTGGCCAAACATAAAGACCTACATCAACGCTGAACACCCGTTAGAAGCCGAGGGGACGTTGCAAACAATTTATACTTTTACCCAAGGATGTACTCTGGCGAAAAGCCCCTCTGACATTTCCCTTTTAATAACCCAAAAAGTCATTTTCCATACGTTTCCTCTGGTTCACGAACCTCTTGATACTGATCCATCCACGACAAGTCTTTCCCTATAACCAATTCTTCCGTTGTTTTATGATGAGTTGTTTTCATAGGGATTAACCGCATCTGAAAACCGTGATTTCGAGCCATATGTTTCACTTCTTCGGCATTATCATATGTCATCAAGAAATCACCTTGTATGCTCTCACATATTGAAAAAAGCCGATTGTGGTCAAGATTGTAATGCCGGTACAACCTCCTTCCAGCTTTCTTGCCACCCGCAGTGTAAGGAGGATCAATAAAAAAGATTGCGCTTTTATGCTCAGAGAATTCCTTTATAACGCGCAGTCCGTCTTCTTCTCGAAAATTAATCCGACCAGAAACTTTGGATAAGCTATTGAAGCGTTTAGCCAAAGTTTGCGGGTACCATCGAGACTTGATGCCTTTGCCGTTTTCACCATTTTTCAGGAAACCCGATCCATGAGCAAGAATACCGCCATGAAACGTCCTGTTTTTCAAAATGGTTTGAAACGCCTTTTCCCGGATATCAGTATGCTTAATAGAGAGTTCTCTGATAACCGACTCCTTTGAGAGCTCAAAATCCAGTATTCTTTTTCCCAACCATTCAGCATACCCCATAACAACAGCTTCCCATACTGCAGCAATATCTTCGTCAAGCTCAACCATCACAACTTCATGAACCAGATTCTCGAAAAGCGCAGTGAGACTAATGATACCGCCACCAGCAAACGGCTCGACCAATACATCCGGTTTATACGGCATATTCAGCAGCCAGCTCCGGAATGTAGGAACAAACCATGTTTTACCTCCTGGGTAACGGAAAGGGCTTCTCTGCGGTACTGAGGCAACATTAATTGGCTTTGGATTTATCCTCACCTCATTTTGCCCTAACTCAGGAAACAGTAATTGCTGCTGGATATTCATCTTAGAAAGGCTTTTCTATAGACCTGTTTGTCGGAGGGGTTTCAAGCTCTCCATCTATTTTTCCCTGAAGCATATTCATGAAATCATCAATCTTGCCCGGTACTGGTGTCGTTATCGAAAGTAGCGCCGGTTCAAATTCGGTAAACACTTCATCAACCTTTTTGATTCTGTAACGCTCTTCTCCTTCAGTACTACAAAGCTCAAGATCATAAATAAGCCATGCAATGTCAGCATTTTGCTTGTTTACCTTCGTAAGTGCCGGAAGCGTATCGAAAAAGCTTTTATTCAAAGCAACTGCTGACCTCTTTTTCCATGAATGTAAAATGCCACCCTTGAAAAAAAGTTGCGGGACAAGTCGTTTTCTTGATGAGGACAGATAGTCAGGACGAGGATAATTGGGTTGATTCGACCAATCCATGAATGATCTGCCTTCGGGGTTTTCAATAAAGTATTCAAACGGCTCCCGCACATTACCTGAAATGTAAACTGCCTGTATTTCAAGTGCACCAAAATCTGTCACTTTGCCGTTATCGTCATATGCAACAAGAACAATATCAATATTTCCTGCTGATTTGCCGTTTCCGTCATTCAAACGTATTTCGGTCAGAGAACTCCAATTGGCCCCTTCAGGAAAGAAAAATGATGCTGCATCGTCTGTAATCAACCAATCTTCACGAAATCGGATCGGACATGTTATAACAGGACTTCCATCATGCTGTACACTACAAACACCGAGAGGACTCTTCGCCTTATCTTTAGTACAGTTCGGAACCTTGTTATTAAAAGGACAAAGCCTTTGTGTGCGATATCTGTTTGCCCTGTCGGAAGTATCTGTCACAAGATGACCAAACACTTCCGCCAGAGGCTGAGCGGGTTTTTCCATAGTTAAGTAGCATCTTCGACATGTTCATGTCTTAATATACGTCAAGAGAAATATACAACTACTTATACTATCTGGATGAAGCGAGAACCTCCTGCAAAGAAACAGATTTGATTTTACCTTGCTCATAAGCACCCGATCTTCGGCTTCTTTTTTCTACAGCTCATCAATCTCTCTATCAGGTTCTTCAAGATGAGAAATAAGCCTAGTCAATCAGCTCTGCCTGCTCATGCAGCTTTAACACCAATGCTTTTTGAAATATCTCCTGCCGGGCATAGATAATGCAATTTATAAAAAGATGTTACAGCTCCTCGCCGCGCCCTTTCTCCAGATGGCTTTCGGTTTTCCAGGGCCGGACGGCAAGGATGAAGGAGACCAGCAACGTAATGGCGATCCAGCTCCAGCCGATGCTGATCAGGCTTGCCCATGAGTAGTTGTTGTAAGCGGTGAAGAGTTCCTCGATAAGCTGTTCGAGAAGAATCACGGCGAGGAACAGGGGAAGAAAAAGCTTGATGGTCCAGTTCCACCAGGTACCGAGCTGCACCCGCGACACTTTGTTCAGATGTTTCCTGATGATATCGAGGTTGAAAAACCACCCGACAACGATACATTCAAGCAGCCCGGCAACAACCAGCCCGTAGTTGTTGATGAAGTGATCGACGATATCGAGCCAGAACAGTCCGCCGTTGGTTGTAAAAAGCAGACTTCCAGCAAACCCCAAAATACAGAGCACTGTCGCGAGCATCTTTCTGTTTATGCCGAACTTGTCCTCGGCACCGGAGACAAACGCTTCGACGATGGAAACCGCGGATGAGACACCTGCCACGGTGAGACTCAGAAAGAACAGCATGCCGAACAGGGGACCTGCTCCGCCGATCATGGAAATGGCTTTCGGGTAGGCGACAAAGGCAAGTCCGATGCTCTCCGCGACCACCTCTTCGAGAGGCTGGTTCTGGCTGAACGACATGAAACCGAGAATAGCGAACACCCCGAATCCGGAGAGTAGCGAGAAAGCGCTGTTTGCCAGAGCGGTAACAACGGCGCTGCCGGTCATGTTGGAATTATGGGGCATGTAGCTTGCATAGGCGATCATGATACCGAAACCGAGGCTCAGGGTAAAAAATATCTGGCCGTAGGCTTTTACCCATACACTCGGATCGGCCAGTTTTGCAAAATCCGGTTTGAGGTACGCCGAGATGCCGATCATCGCCCCCTCGAGATTGACCGACCAGAACACAAGTATCAGCGTCAGGATCAGGAGCAGGGGCATGAAAATTTTGTTTGCCAGTTCAACGCCCTTGCTTACCCCCCTTATGATAATAACCCAGGTTATCAGCCATACAGCCAAAAGTGCCCAAAGTATGGGCGTTTGCACACGACCTATTTCAGAAGGAGATGAACTGAGATTCAGGAAGGTTTTGAAAAAGAACTTGTTGGGATCGTCCCCCCAGGACAGGTTGATGGAGTAAAAAATGAAGTCCACGCACCAGGCAATCACTACGGAGTAGTAGAGTACGATGCCGAACATGGTAAACAAGAGGGGCCACCAGCCAAGCCATTCCCACCTTTTGCCGATTTTTCTGAACGCAAGCGGAGCACTGCCGATCCGTTCATGTCCGATGCCGAATTCAAGGATCAGCAGAGGAATACCGGCAGTGAAAAGAGCAACCAGATAGGGAATAAGAAATGCTCCGCCGCCGTTTTCATAGGTCAGATAGGAAAATCTCCAGATGTTGCCGAGCCCTACTGCGGAACCTATAGCTGCGAGAATAAAGCCTGTCCTTGATCCCCATGTGCTTCTGCCGGTGTTTTCAGATGGCATTTCTCCCTGAATTAACGATTAGTAAACAATCGTTGAATTTACAAAACAATGGGGATATCCCTTTTACAAGATCATTTTCGAGGAAACGCTTTCAACAACAAAGCCGTCAGACTTATGGGCACCTCTCTTTATTCCGGAGGGGGATTTTCACCGGCCAGCCCTGCTTTTTCAAACCTCCTTGCAACTGTGGCGATAAGACACTCAGGCGGGTCCTGGCGCATGATACAGAAAGCCTCTTCGTTTTTCAGGTTCCCGTAATAGAGACACCCGGCGCACACGTCATGTTTTTCTATATACCAGCGTACGGCTACTTGTTTTTCGATATCGAACAGCATGAGTACTTCTATTTTTGGGCACCTCTTTTTATTTATTCCGCGCTTCAATTGCTTCGTTGAGCGGATAGAAAGGGGTTTCTGCGCTCCGTTCGCCTTGCACTTGAACCGCTCATGACAATAAAGAGAGGCCCCTTTTTGGCTGCTTCACATTACAATATTCCTTTTTGTTCCAACCATTTTAATACCCGATTGAACAAAGATTCTGTCCTATCTCTACGGTATCGGGAATCTGATCTTCGATTTCCTCCCTGGTACCGATGGAATAGCCCCACACCGGCCATCCCAGGTTCCCTCTCTTTTCATCAAGCATCCGTAAAATATCTTCCGAGGTCCGGTAAGGATCGGGGTCCCAGTTCATACCGGCGCCGACCATTGTGCGCAGGCGGTTGCCAACATAATCCATGAACCGGTCGGAGGCAATGGTATTATCCTGCACACAGGAGTATGTTTCAATACCCTGCAGCACGAAAGCATACCGCGCGCCCATGGTTTTTTCTGCCGCGGGGTCGGCGGCAACCATGGCAAGCGGCATGGAGGGATTGGGGGCACCGGCTGCGTTAGCCGTATAGGCCATGATCTGTCCGGCCCTGGTACTGTCGGTGCATGCTCCGACGTGCAGTACCGGGGGGATATCTTTTGCCTCGACAACTTCGCGCAACCGTTCTCCGCAGAGTTTTGACGCATCGGGGTGGGCGAGACCGGCAAAGAGCAGCCCCATGCCGGAGCACCCGTGACAGGTAACCAGCACATCGTTTTTAATGAGCTGCTTTGCAATGATAATCTGGTTGCGCTCGAACACCGCCCCGCGGATATTGCCGCAGGAACCGAAGTTGACGATCCCGCGGATCTTTCCGGACTTCACCAGTTCGGCAAGTCCGTGGATTTTCCTGTCAGGAGCTGAACCGTTAAACAGCTTCATCACCTCTTCGACACCAAAACCCATCTCTACCTTTGCACTTACTTTCGGAACATACACCTTCTCCGGATTGCGGTTTTTGTAATTGTCGATCGCGATGTCGAGGATCTCCTCTGCCAGATCATAGAGTTTATCGAGATTGTTCAGATAATAGTCGAGTTCAAGCACAATCGCGCCTTCTTTTCTGCCGGAAGGGGATGTTGTGATCACTTCTGTATGGAACTGCCGGGCAACCTGCATCATGCCGGGCAGCACATCCTGCTGATCAACGACTATAGCTTCAAATGCACCCGTCGCCACAGCCATTTCCGCAGAGGAAGCCATTGCCACAAGAGGAATGCCGAGGTCTCTCTCGATAAACTCTCCTCCGGTACAACACATGCCGTAAAGCTTGATGTCCTTCGCGCCAGCCTTTTTTACCTTCTCCATGATGCGGGGTGTTCCGACAATGTCACAGATGGCGAACGCCACCATCGGCGCATGACCGTTGATGCCGATGTTGATACAGTCTTCTGTGACAATGCTGCCGAGGTTCACGTTGATCCTTGACCGTTTCGGAATGCCGTACACGATATCGGTTGCAAGCGAGGTCGAGATCACCGTTGTAATGGCATAGGCAAGAACGGTCCTGAGAAACGCCTGCATGTGGCTTTCAAAATCTGAGTCCGTGCCGTGACTGGTAAGATTGTTTGTTTCAAAACATTCGTGATAGGCACTTATCGGGATAATGCCGAGTTTTTCCCATGTCTCCACACGCTCTTTCGGCGCAAGAGCTTTCAGCGTCCTGTGCTCTTTCGGAAGCGCACGCTGCAGATCGTCGATAAAGATATCCGCGACTTCCGAACAGATTGTCTCTATGGTTTTTCCTTCGGTGTCAACTCCAAGAAGCTTTGCTACCGCATACCCTTTCTCCCTGCATTTCAGCGGGATCGGGGCAGTACCCTCAGCTGCAGCCTTGAGCGAAATAAAAACCTCACGGGCATGCGCCCCATGCGCAGACAGTCCAGCTGCAAGACGTCGTAACGCATTTCCTGCCACTACAAGGTCAACATCCTTACCGCAGATGGTAAGGGGAGTTTTCTCCGTAACCCTGCATGGTCCATAGGAACAAAAGGCGCAACATGCTCCCGTGAGGCCGTAACCGCACTGCGGATGCTGCTGGGCAAACCTGTCAAAAGTACTGCATATGTCATGCTTGCCCATAAAATCAACCATTTCGGCCACCGCTTTGTTGGCGGTATGCCTGACCATCTCTTCTTTGCTGTAGTTGAGACGGTGCACCATCCGGATCCTGTCTTTCAAAGGCATTCCGGGCTTGTATTCGGGGGCATTTCGGGAACCGGTCAGCTCGTCTTCATAGATATATTTTTTTTTGTCCGCCATGCCGTTCTCCATTTAACACTTTAAAAAACCGCCTGCCGTTACTCTCCGAATGTGCTGATATAGGAAATCACGTTGATGATCTCCTGCTCCGAAAGACTTGCACCCCATGCAGGCATGTACTTTCCGGACCCGGTGGTATCGGAAGCGATGCCATCCTGAATGATATTGTAGAGTTTCGCCCCGCTGTACTGCGAAAGCAGCTCGCCCGTTATCGGCCGTACTTTGAGACCCAGCATTTTCGAGACTCTGCCGTCTCCGGCACCTTTCTCACCGTGACACATGACACAGGAGTTTTTATAGATCTCCGAACCGTTGAAATCTGAACTTTCTGCCCTGCTGATCCGCTCGTGCCGGTTCAGGACACGAATATAGGCGATGGAGCTCTCTATCTCGTCACGCGTCATCTGAAACCCGAACGGCTTCATATGCATCGACTTGCCGTGCGCGATCCCTCCCTTGCTGATAAAATCATAAAGTTCACTGTCGGCTTTTGTCCTGAAGTAGGTGCTGTCGGTAAAGTCAGCCGGTTTTGCCGACAGCTTTTCTGCATAGGGCCCGTTGCCGTCACCTTTCTGACCATGACAGACAAAACAGTAACCCAGGTAGAGTTTCAGTCCTTCCAAAGGGCCCGGTTCAACCATTACTGTTGTTTCAGCGGTTTTCTCCTCTGGAACGGCAGGCACGCCTCCCTTGCCGCACGCATACAGCAAAAGCAGGAAAAGAAACAGATGAAACGTTCGAACCAGTGTATACCCCTTCATGATGACTGCAGTTAAATAATGAGATCGAGTTCTTCGTCCTTGAGCGATGAGTAGAGACCGATTATCTCGTCCCGCATCTCGTTAAACTCCCTGTCCGTCCTGCTCATGCACTCGTGCCGCGGCCTCGGCAGGTGGTTGACAAGGACTTTCTTCAGCCTGCCGGGATTGATGTCCATGACGCAGATCCTGTCTGAAAGAAAGATTGCCTCGTCAACATCATGGGTTACAAAAAGAATGGTGGTACGTGTTGCTTCCCAGACTTTGAGGATCTGTATCTGCATCTCCTCCTTGGTCAGGGCGTCGAGCGCCTCGAACGGCTCGTCCATGAGCAGTATTCTGGGGCTGTTTGCAAGAGCCCGGGCGATAGCCACTCTCTGACGCATACCGACCGATATCTCATGCACCCGCTGATGCTCGACACCGCTCAATCCCACCGTTGCAAGCTGCTCCTTTGCTATGCGGTGCCGTTCGTTTCCGGGAACATGTTTCAGTTCAAGCCCGATTTCGACATTTTCTATCACATTTCTCCACGGAAGAAGCGCATACTCCTGAAAAACCATCCCCTTGTGAGGCCCCGGGCCATGCTCCTCGGTTCCGTCGAGAATAACCGAACCGGAGGTTTGCTCGATCAGTCCCGCGACAATCTGCAGGGTTACCGATTTGCCGCATCCCGTCGGGCCGAGAATGCAGACAAACTCGCCCTCTCCGACACTGAGTTCCACATTTTCAAGCGCAAGAAAATCTTTACCTTCCTTGTTGAAAACCTTGCTGACTCCCTGCAGTTCAAGAAGCGGCTTTCTGCTGTTTCCGTTGTTGGTCATATTCATTATCAGTTAACATCAATGGGAACGCGCCGATCAGTACTCGCAGGCTGCAAAACCAGCACCTGCTTTCACCTCGTTCAGCACCTCTTCACGGAGTTTGATAAACCGGTTGTGAAAGTCGGTCTCAAGTACCGCCTTTCCCATGCGGGGACGCGGCAGACTGTTTTTGAAGATCTTTGAAACCCTGCCGGCTTTGTTCATCACCGCAATCCTGTCGCTCAACTTTACCGCCTCGTCAAGCTCCGACGTGACAAAAATGATCGTATTGTGCTCGTGCTCCCATATCCTTGAAATTTCAGTATGCAGCGTCATCTTTGTTTTAGAGTCAAGCGCGTTGAACGGGCCGTCCATGAGCAATATCTTCGGCTTTGTTACCAGAATCATGGCAAGCGACGCCCTGCGCTTCATTCCGCCGGAAAGTTCTGCCGGATATTTGTTCACCGCATAGGATAGCCCGACCATGTCGATATATTTCATGGCCAGTTCCCTGTTTTCGGCTTCGTTCTTTCCGCCTTTAAATTCAAGCCCCAATTCGACGTTCTTCAGGACGGTTCTCCATGGAAGGAGAGCGTACTCCTGAAAGATCATTCCCCGGTCGGCGCCCGGTCCCTTTATCATCTTGCCGCCAACCCTGATCTCACCCGTCGTCGGGGCCTCGAAACCTGCAATCATCTTCAGGAGAGTCGATTTCCCGCTGCCGGTCGGTCCGACAATGACCAGAAATTCGTTTTCTCCGATATCAAGATTGCAATCGTTTACAACCGTAATATCTCTACCGTTTTTTTTGAAGTTCTTCGATACTCCCTTGATGCTTATGAGCGCCTCTGCATCTGCACCGATGCCGCCGTTGTTGTTCCTTCCCTCCGTCATAGTACCGCTCCGGTTTTCAGATTTTCCATGAGTATTTGCTGATCAGCCAGCGATTGGCGGAGTCAAGCAGATAACCTATGGCACCTATGACAACAATGGTTGCGATCAACTGATCGTAGCGAAACCTGTCCCTGGTATCGAGGATGAAATAACCCAGCCCGTCGGGCACACCAAGCATTTCCGCCGGGACAAGAATGATCCAGCTTACGCCCACCGCCAGACGCAGTCCGGTAAGCATATCGGGGATAGCCGCCGGAATGATGATTTTCCTGAGAATACCCGCGTCCATCGCTCCCATGGTTTTTGCCATATTGAGCCAGAGCGGACTCACCCTGCCTGCCCCGTGCGCGGTATTGAGAATAAGAGGCCAGATTGCAACCAGCCAGAGCAGAAAAGTGACCGACAGATCTCCGACCCCGAATATGATAATCGCAATCGGCATCCACGCAAGAGGAGATATCATGCGCATGAACTGGAAAACAACATAGGTCAACTGTTCGAGCCTTTTGAAATACCCCACAAGCACCCCTACAGGAAGCGCAAACAGTATTGCAAAAGCAAGGCTGACTAGTACTCTTCGAAGGCTCGGAATCGCATGCCGGACAATGTCTCCATCCCGGCCCATTTCAACCAGAGCAAGAGCTGCCGCCAGGGGAGAAAACGCTTCGCTGAAATCATTGCCAAAAAGCTTCAGCATGCTTGCTGCCTGCCAGATAACCAGGAAAAGAAGAACGCCAAGGACATAAAAACTGCGGTCCACAAGGAACGCACCCATTTTTCCGGCTCCCGACTGTTGTTTCTTTTCTATCCGATCTGCCATGTTCAATCGTTTAATGCTTAATGCTTCCTGATACACCCGGCAACAGCGCAGCTATCCCTATGGCCTGTTCTGAAAAACAGGCCACGACAGCATGCTTGTCGCCTCATTGAATTTGACCTGATGCCTGCCAAGCCGCACCGGAACCATCCGGCGGAGTAGCGCATCAAGCAGGACTATACCGCGATAACCTCTTCCCTCACGAATGGATTGGAAGGATCGACACCCGCAAACTGCACAAGGCCGCCAAGTTGCGACGAGGCCTCTTCGACCCCGGCCGTATACATCAGCTCTTTCTGCACATCGGCCGGATCAAGACCGCTCATGAAACCAAGATCACCCTCCATTTTTGTCTGCTTCATCATCTCGACCATCTTGTACGTTGCCGATTCGAACTGGTAAGGGTTATAGGACAGGCGCTCCGCGTTCCATTCAGGATGTTGAATAGCTCCCGTACCACCGTCTGCACCGTAGGTATCGAGATCGTACTTCATCATTGCCCGCTTGACGACCTTCTCCGGAAGAGGAAGGTACTGCGCTCCGTCTTTCGAAAGGACATGTGCCGCCTCTTCAGCGTTGTTCAGCGCCCACAATTCAGCCTTGACCAGCGCCTTGATAACATTGTGCGACCATGCCTGGTCCTCGAGGTCCTTTTCATTCATGACCGCAACGCAGCACGGATGGTTTTTCCAGACATCACCGGTAAACCTTACTATTTTTCCTCCCGCCAGGATCTCTCCTGCCGCGTTGAACGGCTCGGCAACGATGTACCCGTCAATGGCCTTCGACGCCATCGCAGTCGGCATGTCAGGAGGAGCCATCACGAACAGGTTCATCTGGTTGTCGGCAAGAGGTTCATTCTTGTTCTGGATAACGGGCTCGATGCCCATTTCGCGAGCGATCATCTGAATGATGATATTGTGCATGGAGTACCAGTAAGGTACGGCAATCTGTTTGCCGCCAAGGTCCGCATAGGACTCAATACCGCTTTCCTTGCCAACGGTTAATGCTGAACCGTTGATATGATCCCAGGCAACAACCTTAACGGGAAACCCCTTGCTATAGCGCATGTAGATCGGAATCGGGGCGAGCAGATGCGTCAGGTTGAACCTTCCGGCCATAAATGCCTCTGCCATCGGCGCCCAGCCCCTTATCAGCACCGGCCGTTCGGACTCTATGCCCATCTCCTTGTAAAATCCCATCTCATGGGCAAGTATGATAGGGGTCGCATCGGTAATAGGCAGGTAGCAGCTTTGCACCTTTTTAGATGCCGTTACTCCGGCACCTGTGCCTTGTTCCTCTTTCGAGCATCCCTGAAGCACGGGATAACCTGCAAATAAAGCACTCAGACCAACAGCGGAGTTCTGAATAAACTTCCGGCGCGAAATAGTTCTTTTTTCCTCTTTCATACAAGCCTCCCGTTTTTTTCAAATCTTTTGTTCACAATTGTTAACATCTTTGCCGGTAAAAAAAGACAGAAATTCCCCAACCGGCCACAGCCTGTTCACAGGCAAAAGATTGTATCGTTACTGTCTGTCGAGGGATAATGTCTCGGTGTAGCAACTCCCTGAAAAGCAGGATGACGTACAACACTGTCATTAAACTTCTTATAATAAGGTAACAATTGTTAACATTTTTATCAAAAAAAAGTCACGTTTTCTGTACAAGTTCCTTTTGCAGCTTCCCTATCAGTTTACGCGACGTCTCGCACATATCCGGACACTGCTCGTAGGGAGATGCCCCCGAAAGATCGGCTTCAAGCGCCTGAAAGTCAAACGGCATTACCGCCCAGATGTTATCCTCGCCAAGTCTTTCGTATATCTTCCGCTTCTGGCCTTCACTATGCACCTTGTTGACAACATATCCTACCTTTTGAATACGCAACTGTTTTGCAAGCGAGGTTATCTTTTCAGCTGTTTTCATTGCCCGGAGCCCCGGCTCGACAACAACAAGCAGAATACCTACGGATTCCGCAGTACCCCTTGTCAGATGTTCGAAGCCTGCTTCCATATCCAGAATAACCCACTCATCGCGTTCAACCATAAGGTGCCTCAGGAATGAGCGAAGCAAAGCGTTCTCAGGACAATAACATCCTCCAAGCGCCTCCTTCAGCTCTCCGGTAACCATAAGTCTCAGACCATTTATCTCGACGGAAAATCTTTCAACAAGGTCATCGACTTTCGGGTTAAGGACAAAGCAGCCCCCCATACTCCCGGGCTTGGTTCCAGTCCGTTCCTCGACAAGGTTTTTTTTTTCAATCAGCGGCTCGATCCGCCCCGCTGTCTCTTCGTCATAGCCAACTGCCTCGGCAAGATTGCCATTGGGATCGGCATCAATAGCCAGAACTCTCTTGCCTTGTTCTGAGAGTTCCCTTGCCAGAAGGGCGCAGAGGGTTGTCTTGCCAACTCCGCCCTTCCCGCTTATTGCAATTTTCATACACCTCCCCTCCTATGGTGTTCCCCTACCACCCTGGCACAGCAACGGAAACAGCCGGTAAACGCACGAAGAGGCCAAGCCAGGGAACATTGTCATAAATCAGATAAACAACTGGATATCAGCGTCGGCGGCATATTCGAGAAACATGGCCGCGCCTCCGAAGTCAACACCGTCGATGAAGTCGTCTTTTGTAAAACCAAATACATCCATGGTCATCTGACAGGCGATAAACT
>OFHR01000015.1_pt1 | contig 72830 bp, 76 predicted proteins | sample 1522041 | NCBI WGS metagenome assembly OFHR01 (sample SAMN04272335, study PRJEB24112) | coral metagenome | biome: Coral reef; feature: Shallow seawater; material: Coral tissue | host: Coral | place: China: South China Sea | collected 2014
AAAGGTTCCTGACGTTTGCCCTCGGCTTTTCTGCTGGAATTATGCTCTATGTTTCCTTCGCGGAGATACTGCCGGAAGCGCAGGCTTCGATTCTCGAAGAACTGTCTGAAAGTAAAGCGGCATGGATCACAACCGTAGCGTTCTTCGGAGGAATCTGCCTGATCTGGATTATCGACCAGTTAATGCCACATTTTGGGAACCCGCATGAAGTGTCGCTTGTCGGTACTATCGAAAGCGATCAGCCTGACGAGAGCAAGCTCTATCGAATGGGTATTTTCACAGCTATTGCCATAGCCATTCACAATTTTCCTGAGGGTCTCGCGGTATTCTTCAGCGCCCTTTCCGACCAGAGTCTCGGTATCGTGATAGCCGTCACCATTGCATTGCACAATATCCCTGAAGGCATGGCGGTTGCCGTACCGGTGTACTTTGCCACTAAAAGCAGGAAAAAAGCCTTCAGCTATTCATTTCTTTCAGGACTTGCCGAGCCTTTAGGAGCGATTATCGGGTATCTCTTGCTAAAACCCTTCCTGACTCCTCTGGTTTTCAGTCTTGTACTTGCCGGAGTAGCGGGGATCATGGTCTATATCTCCCTCGATGAACTTCTACCTACAGCCGAAGAATATGGAGAGCACCATTTAGCCATATCCGGCCTTGTTATCGGCATGGCTGTTATGGCACTGAGCCTGCTCCTGCTCATTTAAAGCAGCGTCATCTTCGGGCTTGCCCTGTAAAATAGATGCTCAATAATTCACAGGGAATGTGCCCCTAGGGTTCTATTTTTGACTTTTTACCTTTACCTTTTGACTTTTGTTCCTTGCCTTTGCATGATGGATGCCGCATCATGCAATCTGCAGCACCTTTGCCCCCCTGATCCTCCGCTGTTTGATATCCATCAGAGCTTTGTTCGCCTCTTCGAAAGGATAAAGCTGCACTTCCGGCTTCATATCCATTTTTTCCGCTATGCTCAGGAACTCTCTCACGTCGGTTGCAGTAACGTTTGCGACGCTTGTTATCTCTTTCTCCATCCAGAGATGCTTTGCATAATCAAGCTGCGTAAACACTTCTTTATCCGAAGATTCCTTGCGGATCGCGTTGATGACCAGACGGCCGGATGGTCTGAGATTTTCAAGCGCCGACAGCACCGGCAGCCAGACCGGCGTGGTGTCGATGATACCGGCAAGCGGTTCCGGTGAAGTATCGGTCGTATCTCCTGCCCAGACTGCTCCCAGAGAGAGGGCGAATTCCCGTTCTGCCGGATTCCGGGCAAAAGCATAAACCGGTGAATCGGGATAGAGGAACCGCATCATTTTCAGAACCAGATGCGCCGAAGCCCCGAAACCGGTCAACCCCGCAGGCTGTCCGTTCTGCAGATTCAAAAGCTTCAACGACCGATACCCGACAGCCCCCGCACAAAGCAGTGGTGCAGCTTCGGCATCGGAAAAGATTTCTGGCAGAGGGTAAGCATAAGCAACTGGAACAACCATATATTCGGCATATCCCCCATGAGCATCCCTTCCCGTCGCATGAAATTCCGGACAAAGATTTTCCTTCCCATCATGGCACAGTTCACACTTACCACAGGCAGAATAAATCCAGGCAACCCCTACCCTGCTTCCAATCTCGGGTTCATTCACCCCATCACCATGAGCCACAACCTCCCCCACAACCTGATGCCCCGGAACAATCGGGAAAAAAGCAGGCGGCGTTCTCCCTTCAATTTCATCCAGCTCCGTATGACAAACCCCGCACGTCCTCACCTTCAGCAACACCTCCCCCTCCCCCGGCTCAGGAACTACCATCTCAACCATGCTCAATGGTTCAGGGTTTTCAGACAGGCCTGTAATCCGTTCAATAACCTGAGTTTTCATTTAGGGGACGTTGTTCATTAGCGATAAAAGATCAAACTATCAACGAACCATATAGCTTACAGCAGCAGTTGTTACCCATAACTGTCGTGCCGTTTCTGCAAGTGATAAACCATACTCATTGACAAACTTCTCAGCCAATGCTTTTCGTATCGCAGGCAATTTTCCTTTTCTACTGCCCGATCGTAATGCTGCCACAGTGATTCCTTCCTTACTGCATACTTCATCAATATCCTTTTGAATCTGATTTGAACGATTTTTCGCGGCCAGCAATTCTTCTGCCTGATCTTCTGCTTCCTGAAGAACTTCCCTGACAAACGAGTCTCCTCCAAGAATCCGATCATCGCTGAGCGCTTTTATACCTTGCTTCCGCATTGACTGCACTTTCGACCAGCCTCCATGAGATCGAAGCAGTCCACCGCCTGAAAGCTCTTTTTCCCGGTTTTCTCCAATTTCTTCTTCCAGATACGCCAAGTATACTCGTCGTGCTCCTCTTTCTTTTTCACCGAAAAACTGCAAAACGTAATCACGATCAAACCATTTATAATGTACCTTTTTCATCATGACAGCATGACCGCACCAAGGATACGTTGACAGTTCTTCAATAGAATTGACAAGTCCTGCACGAAGTGGATTGAGATGGATATACGCAACCAGCTTATCGAAATAAGCATCTTCTTCACAGATAATCGATTTGTATCTGTTTTGAAAGAGATGGCCAACCCGCTTATGACGGCGATTGTAATATTGCGCGTAACCGGAAAGCAGACGGCGCATGAACGTCGATAGACCCTGCCCTCCGCTTTTCAACAGTATATGGGCGTGGTTTGTCATCAAAGCAAACGCATAAATGCTCGTACCCATCCCTTGAGCCAGCTCGCCCATGCGACGAAGAAACTCTTTCCTGTCTTCGTCGTCCCGAACGATATTCCCTTTCTCGATTCCCCGGATAATTACATGATGCAACGTTCCTGGCGCATCCAGCCTTGCTCCACGTGGCATACTATCGTTGCTCGTTTCTTAAAAAATCCCGCTTCTCACTTCTTCAATATACACAAACCGCAGTCAACTTTTTAACCTATTAAACAACGTCCCCTATCCGATGGATGGAGAAATAAATTATCGAGTCAATGGGGGGGCATTGAATCTGCTGCTCGGGACGGTTTACCGGGAGTCCTGTTTTTCTTTTTTGGAGGGGAATAATCCGGTCCAGGACGACTCGCTGCTGACAAGGAGGTATGAAATACCGAGTCCGAATATGACCGCAGCTGTGCCGTAAAGGTAATCCGGGGTGATTTTATCGAAATCCAGAATGATGACTTTTCGAGATATCGCCATCAGTGCTGTTGCGACAACAAGTTTTATAGGAATGATATTTGTTCCAAGATAGAGGCGTATGTTGATGAAGATTTCAATGGCGATGAGTACCGCCAGGAATGCTCCGAATGTTTCAAGTATATCATTGATATTGAGCAACAGGAATGGCGGCTGCATCAGACGGGAGTAGAGCACATAGACAACATCCCCGATACCCCAGATTATGACAAACACCATCAAAACTGCAAGGACTCTGACCGTAAAACGAATTATTTCGTGAAGTATGCCAATCAGCCGGTCTTCATGCTCTGCAGGCAGCTCTTCGTGATACTGAATCGATCCGGGTTGTTTTTCCTTTTTGTCTGCCATTGTCAAAGTGTCATTCTCTTACCTCGAAATTAGTATAACATCTAACCAATAGCGGCTGTTGTTCATTCCACTTGATTATTTGAGCATATCCTAATGACAACCATGAGCCTGGCAGGCATCTTGGGCTTCTACTTTGCGCATCACTCCTCTTTTGTAGCTGTCAAGTGCTTCAGAAAGCGTTGAAAGCCTTCCGGCAACAAACACGTCGATATTGAGCATTTTGAGCTTGCCGATTGCTCGGGCACCGATACCCTTGCAGAGAACAGCCTCGATATTGTTCTGTGAAAAAACATCAATCGGGCTGCATTGTCCGTGCTCATGTCCTCTGTTGGAATTCTCGACAATCTGAAGCTTTCCCGAATCCGTATCACAGACGGCATAGAACGGCGCACTGCCGAAATGTTCGCAAATCACTGAATCAAGTCCTTCGCTTGTTTCGAGTGGAACAGCAATGATCATAGTTAATTCTCCTTTTAGCACCTCCATAAATTTGTTGCGCACCCTGATTACTTCGTTGGTCGGGACTCCGGTTTGCGTTCCGTCCGCCTTGTACTCATGCCGCTCACGACAATTTATAGAGGCGCTTCCATGTTATGTTTGAAAAGTACCATTGTAATCTTCCACACAATTTTCGTGCAGAAAAACCACAAATATTGAGCATATGACCGTAATATAAAAAGAAATGGCAGGACTTCAACACTGAATCCTGCCACTTGTATTATATCTGAAAAATCAAGAAGCCTTTAATCCCGACCCCTTAAGGATACCTCCGTCTATCGTCATGAGTCCCGATAAAGTTGGGATAAAATTCAAAACCGGAGTGCGTCCCAACTTGTCGGGACAACGAAGCAATTGAGTCGCGCAATAATAATACATCAGGATGCCTCTTTTTATCGTAATGAGCGATTTGAGGGCAAGGCGAACGGAGCGCAGAAACCGGAGTGTACACGTAGTACATGAGGATTTCGAGCACCGCTCAACGACGCCATCGAATCGCGTAATAGATAAAAAGAGGCATACCTCAATTGTTGAAGCGTTTCTGGTATACATGACAATACGGCTGTTTACCTGTCTTTTCGTAGTAATCCTGATGATAGTCTTCAGCAGGATAAAATTCGGAAGCCGGTTCGAGCTGGGTCACAACATCATAATCGTTGGCTTTCAGCTCGGCGATGAGTTTTTCAGTAACCTTTTTCTGCTCGTCATTTGTATAAAAAACCGCCGAACGGTATTGCGGACCCATATCCGGCCCCTGGCGATTCAGTTGCGTCGGGTCATGGATTTCAAAAAACAGCTTGGCAAGTTTTTCGTATGAAACCACCGAAGGATCATATTCGACCTCAACCGCCTCGGCATGTCCGGTTCTGCCTGAACTGACCTCCTTGTAGGTTGGATTTTCCTTGTCGCCGCCCGTATAACCCGACTTTACGGTTTTTACACCGTCAACCTTTTGAAAATGATATTCCACTCCCCAGAAACACCCTCCGGCAAAGACCGCTTTTTGGGTTGTTCCGGTTGCGGCTGCGTCAGAGCTTCCTTCCCGGTTGAAGTCAAGCGAAACCGAGTTGACGCAATACCGTGTATTCTTGTCAGTCATACCTTCATTATAGAATACATGGCCCAGGTGAGCACCGCAGTTCGCGCAGAGAATTTCAGTTCTTCTGCCGTCCGCGTCGGTCTCTTTTTTTATAGCACCCGGAATTTCATCATCGAAACTCGGCCAACCGGTGCCCGAATCGAACTTGTCGGATGAACGGAACAGCGGAGCGCCACAACGCTTGCAGACATAGGTTCCATCGTCCTTGTTATAGACATATTCCCCGGTAAACGGCATCTCTGTTCCTTTATGAACAATAACCCGTTCTTCCTCAGCAGAGAGTGTATTGTATTTCATGGTATCCTCCCGACACGAATATTCATTTGTTAGCTTTTTTCCAGCGGCTTCAGGCATCTGTTTCCCGCATGACACTGCCGTCATTGCTGTCATAATCATCGTAAACAGTAGTACAAACTTTACATATCTCATAGTAACTCCTACCTTAACTGAGCAAAACCTGAACACGAACATGTAGAACATGTAACCATATAACCATAAATAACAACAGAGGGTTTCCACTGTATGAACTTACGCTGGCCGGGGTTTGTTGATTGGAGAGATACCTGTAACACAACCTGAAAACCACAGCACCAATGTCAGCGTCCGGAAGAAAGCCCAACCTTCTCATAAAGGAAACAAGCCCCTACCTGTTGCAGCATGCCTACAATCCTGTCAAATGGTATCCGTGGGGCACTGCTGCGTTTGAAAAGGCACGCAGCGAACAGAAACCGGTTTTTCTTTCAGTCGGCTATTCTACCTGTCACTGGTGCCATGTCATGGAACGGGAATCTTTTGAAAACGAAACCGTTGCCGCTTTGCTGAATAAAGCTTTTATCCCGATCAAGGTAGATCGGGAAGAGCGCCCTGACATCGACAGACTCTATATGACCTATGTTCAGGCAGCGACAGGAGGCGGAGGCTGGCCCATGTCCGTATGGCTCACGCCTGAACTGAAACCGTTTTTCGGCGGCACTTACTTTCCGCCGGAAGACCGTTACGGCAGACCCGGCTTCCGTTCACTGCTCGTGTCAATCGAGCGGGCATGGAAACAGGATCGAGACAAAGTCATGCATGCCGCAGAGGGTATGATAAAGCAACTGGAAGCACTGTCACTGCACAAACCCGAAGAAACTCCTCTGCAAGAACAGGTCTTCCATGATGCTGCAAGGGTGTTCACCGGACAGTTCGACGGCACACACGGAGGCTTCGGCAACGCGCCGAAATTCCCACAGCCATCGATCCTCGAACTTCTTCTTGCTTACTCTTATTACACCGGAAATCACGAGTCTCGTGAAATGGTTTTTTTCACATTGAGAAAAATGGCTTCAGGAGGCATTCATGACCTTCTCGGTATCGAAGATCAGGGTGGCGGAGGATTTGCCCGTTACTCGACCGATGAACGATGGCATGTGCCGCATTTCGAAAAAATGCTTTACGACAACGCCCAGCTTGCCGTTGTCGCCACAGAAGCGTTTCAGATCACCGGAGAAAGCAGCTATGCCGATCTTGCCAAAGATATCCTGAATTATGTTCTCTGTGACATGACCGATACTTCTGGCGGATTCTTTTCCGCCGAAGATGCAGACAGTTTCCCTGACAGGACGAGCAAGAGAAAAAAAGAAGGCGGTTTTTATGTCTGGACACAAAAAGAAATCGGGATGATCCTCGAACCGCTTGAACGTGATATTTTCTGTTACATGCATGGTGTTGAATCTGGAGGCAATGTGACGGATGATCCCCATGGAGAGTTTACCGGCCAAAACATCCTGTACATCAGACATGGGATCGAAGCTGCCGCCCTAAAATTTTCCCTGCCGGTCGAAACCGTCCGGAAAGTTGCCGCCGGTGCACGTAAAAAACTTTTCAAGGCCAGAACCGCCAGGCCAAGACCTGATCTGGATGACAAAATTCTCACATCATGGAACGGGCTGATGATTTCGGCTTTTTCCAGAGCCTCTACCGCACTGCAAACCCAACACTATCTCAAAGCAGCCGTCAAAGCTGCGGATTTTATCCTTGCGACGCTTTACAGGAAAACGGACGGACGACTGCTCCGGCGCTACAGAAACGGCGAAGCAGGCATAGAAGGCAAAGCCGACGATTACGCATTTTTCATACAAGGACTACTTGATCTTTACGAAGCATCTTTTGAAAGCCGCTATCTGAACCTTGCCGTGACACTCATGGACAGGCAGATTGAGCTTTTTTTCGATAACGAGTCGGGAGGGTTTTTCAATGCAGCATCGGATGATCGTTCCATCCCTTTACGCATGAAAGAGGATTATGATGGGGCAGAACCGTCTGCCAACTCGATAAACGCCATATCTCTCTACAGACTTGCAGATATGACGGATCGTGACGACTTCAGACAGAAAGCCGACAAAACCATAGGATATTTCAGCATTGTACTCACGGAAAACTCCCCTCAACTGCCCTGTATGCTCAAGGCGGCAATGCTGCCGCACTACGGAACGCGTCAGGTTATCCTTGCAGGGGGGCTTGAAAATGAAAAGATGAAAGAGTTCCGAAAAACCCTGGGACACATGTATCTGCCGGATACCGCTATTATACATGCTTCAGGAGAACGTAACGAGACAGCACCGACTTTTTTTCAGAAAAGCCTTGCCCGCAAAAGCGTAACTCCTTCTGCATACGTGTGTGCAAACCATACCTGCCAGCTGCCGGCAACAGATGGGGAAAGCCTTGGAAAACTGCTTCATGAAACCCTGCCGCGATGACAACAACGAAAAACCGATGCTCAATCCTGCTGCAGAATGTCGTCCTGAACAAAATCGTCGCCCCTGTTTTCATCAGGAGGAGCCTGTTCAGACAGTTTGTTTTGCTCAACGATCTTGCCTATAACCGCATTTGCCGCATACGCACCGAGTCCGCCGACAACGATTCCAGACACACCGTGAAATAAAAAGGGAAAGCCGAGAGGTGAAAACATAACAGCACCACCCGCCAATCCGACAGCACCGACTGCTTTGTTGATCATATCATCATCCATTGTATACTTTTCCTTGAAGTAGAGTTATACGCAACGCCCGGGAAGAAAAGCACCTCATTCAGTTACAAGACACTCCGGTCTCATCAACCGTCTTCATCCGTAAAATCGGAATAGTCTTCAGGCTCTTGCTCTTTTGGCGCCAAAACATTGCCCAGGTTATCAGTTATTGCACCTATCGCAGACCCTGCCGCGATGACCCCGAGGCTCGCAACTGCAATCCCGGCAAGACCATGTACGATCGGCATGCCGAGAGGTGAAAACAAAAGCGCTCCCCCTGCCACTCCCCCTGCCATACCGGCTGCTGTTTTGAGCATTGTTTCCTGCTGATCTGAATCGGCCATGATAAGAATAGTTTCAGGTTATGAATACCTCATAATACCCTAATTATGAATATAGCACCTTATATGATCGATCACAACCCCTACTGCCATCCTCCACCCAGCGCCCTGTATAACTCTGTTCTCGCATCAAGACGTTGCCGGTGAATAGTCGCAAGCGAAAGCTCGGCATCAAGCGCATTTGCCTGTACTGTAATCACTTCCAGGTAATCAGCCAGGCCGCTTTTGAAAAGAAGATCTGCGTTATCAACAGACTGTCGGAGAATACGCTCCTGCTTTTCGACCTCTTTTTCCCTGATGTCCAGTTTCTTTACCGTTGCGAGTGCGTCCGAGACTTCTTTAACAGCATTGAGCACCGCCTGTCTGAACAGAATTTCCTCGCGGTCACGAACAACTTTGGCCTGCTTATATGCGGTCCTGAGCTTGCCCTGCTGAAAAACCGGCTGAAGAACCGCTCCCTGAACAAAGCTGAACAATGAACCCGGAAAATTGAACCAGTCGCTGGCCTTCAAGGCATTGGCCCCGGCTTCGGCGCTGATCGTAAACGAGGGATAAAGCTTCGCCGAAGCAACGCCGGTTTCTGCATGAGCTTTCATGAGGGCCATCTCTGCCGCCTTGACATCGGGACGGTTACTGAGCAGCTGAGCCGGTATCCCCGGAGACAAACTTTCAGCTACCGGAAGGTCGGCAAGCTTTACGGTGCGGGCTATCTTGCCGGGCACCTTGCCGCAGAGAACACTCAGAGCGTTTTCCTGAACGGCAATACCCCGCTCGATTTCGGCGACGCTGGAACGTATACCCAGCCTTACCGCTTCCTGTTGTTCGACAGCCAGCAATGTCACAAGACCTGCATCGTACTGCAACCGCATCATTGCAAGAGTCGTATCAGCAAGCGCAAGGTTTTTTCTCGTGATCTCAAGCTGCGCATCCAGCATTAACAGGTTATAATACCCCTGCGCAACACCTGCAACCAGCCTCGTGTGAACAGCTTTTTTAGCTTCGACCGATCGAAGGTACTCTGCCAGCGCCCCTTTTTTTGTGTTGCGGATCTTCCCCCAGATATCGGCCTCCCAGGAAAGCGAAAGCGATGCTGTGAATTCTTCTGTACTCTCCTGTCCGGACAACAGTGGACTTCTCCCGTAATCCGAAGTGGTTGCCGTGCTGCCGCTGACTTGCAGATCAAGCCCGGGAAGATTACCCAGTTTTGCCTGCTTCAGAGCCAGGGATGCATATTCGATATTCTTGACTGCAACCTGAAGATCGTGATTGTTCTCTATGGCAACATCAATAAGCTCAACAAGCGTCGAGTCGACAAAAAAAGTCCGATACGGTATGGTGCCTGAAAAAGGAACGTCAACCGCTCCCGAATCAGGTTTATCGACACCCCTGTAGGCGCTGGGAAGATCCGTACCGGGTTGTGAATACTCTCCGACCGTACCGCATGCGGAGAGTATCAGTAAAAACATGAGGATCAGGCCCAACCGATGTTCTGTCGTTCTGTTCATTATATCCATCGTTTCTCCTTTACATCATTGCGTACTTTCACTCCCGGGCTCATGCTGCGGGCCGCTGATCTTTTCCTGAAGCGACTGAAAGAGCACATAGAGCACCGGAATAATCAGCACGCCAAGCAACGTCCCGCTGAGCATCCCCCCCACCGCCGCGGCGCCGATAGAGTGGTTGCCGAGGGCGGATGGCCCGGACACCCAGAGAAGCGGCAGAAGGCCGAGAGCAAAGGTAAGCGAGGTCATGAGAATAGGCCGAAGCCTCACCCTCGAACCCTCAAGTGCCGATTCAACAAGCGAATAACCGGATTTCCTGCGTTGAATGGCAAACTCCACGATCAGAATAGCGTTTTTTGCAAGCAGTCCTATCAGCATGATCATCGCGACCTGCACATAGATGTTGTTTTCGATGCCGAAAAGCTGTATCCCGGCAAAAACACCCAGAATGCCGGTCGGGATCGAAAATATAACCGCAAGCGGCAGGATGTAACTTTCGTACTGCGCAGAAAGCAGGAGATAGACAAACACAAGGGAAAGCAGAAAGATATAAACCGCCTGACTGCCTGACTCGATCTCTTCACGGCTCATCCCTTTCCAGTCGTAGGAAAAACCGGCAGGAAGAGCCGCCGCCGCAACCTCCTCAGCCGCTTCGATAGCCTGACCGGTGGTATATCCCGGAGAAACAACGGCATTGACGGTCAATGCATTAAAGAGATTGAAATGATTTACAGTCTCGGGACCGTAAACTTTTTTCAGGCTTACCAGCGAATTCATGGGGACCATTTCCCCCATTGCATTTTTTACGAACACACCTTCAAGCGAAGAAGGATCTCTGCGGTCTTCTGCCTCTGCCTGAACAATAACCCTATAGTATTTGCCGAACCGGTTGAAATCCGATACCTGGAAACTGCCGTAATACGCCTGCATGACCCTGAGAAGCTCATCGACGCGAACGCCGAGCTGGCTCGATTTTACGTCGTCCACCACCAGCTCGTATTGCGGATATCCGGTATTGAACGTGGTAAAGGCAAAAGCGATTTCCGGGCGGGCCATCAGCGCTCCTATAAAACCGTTGGCCGTTTCCCCGAACTTTTCCAGGCTGCCGGATGTCCTGTCCTGTAAAACCATCTCAAGCCCCCCCACATTACCGAACCCGGGAACGGTAGGGGGCTGGAAGGGGAAAAAGGCTCCTTCGCTGATCGATGCAAGCTTTTGCGATACCCCACCCATGATGGCGCCGATATTTTTCACCCTGCCGCGCTCTTCCGGGTCCTTGAGGCTGGCAAAAACAACACCGGCGGAAGGGGAACTTGCTCCGGCTATCAGGTCATAACCTGCGACCGAAATGACGTCGTTAACGCTCTCTTCTGCCTGCAAAATGGTCTCGACCTTGTCAAGGGTTTGCATTGTCCGGTCAAGCGATGCCCCGGGAGGAAGCGATGCTGAGAGAATAAAGAAGCCGCTGTCTTCGTCAGGAATAAAGCCGGTTGGTGCGGAGGCCGCCATCCAGAATGCAAGCCCGGAGACCGCGGCAAGCCCGCCAAGGCTTACCCATTTTTTGCGGATGAGTACCTTGAGAGTGCCGACATAGCGTTCGGCCACCAATGAAAAACCGGCATTGAATCCCCTGAAAAGACGCTGCTCAAAACGTTTGAACCAGCCCAGGTTTTCCTCTCCTTCACCGCCCTTCGTAAGAAACAACGCACAGAGTGCCGGACTGAGCGTCAATGCATTGACAGTCGATATCAGAACTGCTGTTACCAGCGTAAAGGCAAACTGGCGATAAAACATCCCGATCGAACCACCGAGAAAACCAACGGGAAGGAAGACCGAAGCTATAACAAGCGTAGTGGATATAATCACGCCGGTTATCTCCCGCATAACCTGATGTGTGGCGACCCTTGCCGGAAGATGCTGCTGCTCCATCCTTGCATGAACAGCTTCGACAACAACGATGGCATCATCGACCACAATGCCGATTGCAAGAACAAGCGCGAACAGGGTCAGCAGGTTGATTGAAAAACCGAAAAGGGTCAGGAAGAAGAAGGTACCGACAATGGCCACAGGCACGGCAATTGCAGGAATAAGCGTGGAGCGGAAATCCTGCAGGAAAATGAACACCACGAGAAAGACCAGCGCAAAAACCTGCAGCAGGGTAAAAATGACCTGCTCGATCGACTCGTCGAGCGACTTCTTCGTACTGTAAGGAATGATGTAATCGATCCCTACGGGGAACGATTCCGCCGCTTTCTCGAGTACATCCTGGATGGCAATCTGGATATCATTGGAGTTGGAACCTGCTGCCTGGAAAATCGCCATGGTTATCGACTCTTTGCCGTTGGCGTCCGCATCGACCGCATAACTGAAGGCGCCAAGCTCGACCCTTGCCACATCCCTGAGCCGCAGCACCGAGCCGTCCGCATTGGTTCGCAGAATAATGTTGCCGTATTCACCGGGCTCCTTCATTTTTCCCTTGTACCGGACGATCAGCTCTAGGGCCTCACCGGCGCCCTCACCGAACCTCCCCGGAGCAGCCTCTATATTCTGGCTCTGAACAGCCGCAATAACCTCCTGGGGAGTTACCGAATAAGCCGCCAACCTGTCCGGCTTCAGCCAGATGCGCATCGAGTAGTCTCTTGCCCCGAACACCATGGTCTGGCCAACTCCGTTGACACGCTGCATATCAGGAAGCATGTTGATCTTCACATAATTCTGCAGGAATGTCGCGTCATAGGTTTCCGGATCGTCGCTGAACAGGGTAATCACCATGATCATGCTGTTCTGCGTCTTGGCGGTTGTCACCCCGAATCTCGTGACCTCTTCGGGCAACTGACTGGTCGCTGTCGCCACCCTGTTCTGTACATTGACCGCCGCCTGGTCAGGATCGGTGCCCGTCCTGAAAAACACGTTGATCACCAGGGAACCGTCATTGCTCGATGTCGATGTCATATAGGTCATGTCATCGACCCCATTGATTGCCTCCTCGAGCGAAGGAGCTACCGAACGGGCGATGGTTTGAGCATCGGCTCCTGGATAAGTAGCCGATACCTGTACAGCGGGTGGTGCTATATCGGGAAACTGTGTGAGGGGCAGTTGCGTAATACCGATCAAACCAAGCAGAACAAAAAATACCGATATAACCGTAGCGAGAACCGGCCTGTTGATAAATCTTTCAAACATGGCTCAAACGTTTTCTCCAATGTTCATCGATTCTGTTCCTCCTGATCAGGGCTGCTTTTTTCTTCCATGGGCTGCGGACTGATCACCGTCCCGTCAGGTAAACGCGAGAACCCGGACACGACAATCATATCGCCGTCCTCAAGACCGCTGCTGACGATATAATCGGTATTGCTCTTGCCGACAACCGTTACAGGAGTTCTCGACACAACATTTCCCTCCCCGACCTTGAACACAAATACTCTGTCCTGAAGATCCATAGTGCTCGCCTGGGGAACCAGCATGATATTTTCGTAACGGTATGCAATGTTTACCTTTCCTGTATTGCCGGAACGCAACATGCCTTCGGCATTGGGAAACGTCGCTCGAAACATGACCGAAGCGGTAGAACGATCAAACTGGCCACTGACCGCGTCGAGCCGACCTTCGAAAGGATAGCGGCTTCCATCGGCAAGGAGCAGAGTAACCGGCGGCACCGAGGCAAGCTTTTCCTCGATTGAGCTGCCGGGAAACTGCTGCTTGAAAAGCACAAAATCGATCTCGCTCATACTGAAATAGGCCCGCATCTCATGCACATCGGTTAACGTGGTCAACTGTTCGGCCTGGTTTTTACTCACCAGGCTGCCGATACGAAAAGGAATATCGCCGATATATCCGTCCACAGGCGCTTTTATCCGGGTATAATCGACGTTAATGCGTGCCATCTGAACCGCAGCATCCGCCTGTTCAAGGCTTGCCTTTGCAGAACGGTAGTTTGCCCTGGCCTGCTTCAGTTGAATTTCCGACACAACCTTGTTTTTCACCAGAGGCCTGAGCCTTTCCACCTCGATCCCGGCAACTGCAAGAGCCGCTTTTGCAGCATGCTGTGCTGCAATGGCTGACTTCAGCTCTTCCCGGTATACCCGGTCATCGATACCGAAGAGCAACTGGCCGGATTCGACAAACGCACCTTCATCGACTGCTATTTCCTGAAGAGTCCCGTCAACCTGGGGCCTGACTTCAACCGTGACAACCCCTTCGAGAAGGGCTGAATACTGCCTGGTGACCTCCGTTGAAGAACGTTCAATCGTCATCACAGGAAGCGGCAGCGCCTGCTGCTGTGCTCCCCCGCCGCCGCTTCCGGCGCCGCCTCCACACCCCGAAAGCCACAGGGAGAACATGATAACGAACAACACCGGCCTTCCAACTCTCTTTCTGATATCCGTAAACATGTTTATTTGATATAACAATATTTGATAGCGCAATTATAACCAAAAAATCGAAATCCAAAAAGACCTTCTTGGACATTCATACAGCAGCGAGCCAGCTCTGCGCACACAATGTACGGTATAAAAATGATATATCCACCTGTCATCTATGGCAATTTCCAAAATCCAGCGGAAAAATCTTTCAGCTTCCTGTTTGTGGCTCTTTTCGTCCCCCGGTAATCCTGGAGAAAAGGTTTCTGAGATCAAAACCGATAAGGTACAGGCAGGGAATCAGCACCAGAGTAAGAGGGGTCGCCAGCAACAGGCCCCAACCCAGGGCGAGAGCCATAGGCATCATGGATGCATCGGTTCCGCCGATACCATAGGCCAGCGGCAGCAAGCCTGCGGCAGTCGTTACCGTTGTAAGAAGAATGGCACGCAACCGGTCGGCTGTTCCTTTCGCGACCAGCGCCGGTATATCCACGTTTTTTCCTGACTTGTAAAGCTCATTGAGGTAGTTGACCAGAACGAGAGAATCATTGACCACGACACCGGCCATGCCGACGACACCCAGTAGACCAAGGAAGCTGAACACCTCGCCATGCAGCGCGAAGGCTATGACAACGCCGATGATTGCAAAAGGTATCGACATCATGACCAGCAGCGGCTGTGTCAAAGAGTTGAACAGAAGTATCAGCAGAAAATAAATTCCGAATGCTGCAATCCCGAATGCAACAAACAAACCCCGAAGTGATTCCTCGGACTCCTGGGCCTCTCCGCCAAAAACAAGTTTCACACCGGGGAAATCACGGGTGCTGGCAAAATGGCTCTCCACCTTCTGCATGACCTCGATCGGAGTTATGGCATCCTGTTGAACGTCGGCAGAAATAGTGACGGAGCGTTCCCCATCATAATGATGAAAAATGGAAGGTCCTGAGCCCTGCATGAAATCAGCCACTTCTTTCAGCGGAATCAACTTGCCCGTTTTGTTGGGTATGGAAAGTTCCTGCAGGTACTCAAGTTTCTTTCGGGCAAACTTCTGGAGCATTACCCTGAAATCCACTTCTTCTTCACCATAACGAACGCTGGTGACCACCTGTCCGTCATACGCCGTCCTGACTGTCCTTGCGATATCGGCGACCGACAACCCGAGCCTTGAAAGACGGTCGTGACGTATCGATATTTCAATCTGCTCCTTGCCCTCCTTGTCGTCGCGATCCGGGTCCGTTACACCGTTAATGCTTTCCAGATAGCTGAACACTGAGTCGGCAAAAACGGTTCTCAATGTGTCATCGGAACCAACAACCCTTATGGTAACGGGTTTTCCCACGGGCGGCCCGCCTGACTCGATAAAGAAAGTGGTCTGTTGCACTCCACTGATTGCCGTTGCCTTTTCACGAATGTCCGCGACAATCTCATCCGCAGAACGGTCCCTTGTACCATAAGGAGTAAGCTTTACGGCAAGCTCGGCAAAATTTTCCTGCTCGATCGGCACAATGTCAGCCTGGGTTCCTACCCTTGTCAGATATGCTGAAACCTCTTCTTCAGGCAATACCTCCAGCAGCTTTTCAAACTCCGCTGCTTTTGCCGAGGTTGCATTCAGAGAGCTTCCCACCGGCAGTTCAATCCAGATATTGAACGCGTCAGCTCCTTTTGTCGGGAAAAGAATGTAGCTCATGTAGTTGATGCCGTAATAGAGAGCCCCGCCCAGGGTAATAAATCCAAGAAAGACAAGAGCATAACGAAGACGCAACAGAAACAGAAGCAGTTTTTCAAACATGTTGCGTACCGGCACAAACCAGTTTCGCATGGTAGACTTGGGATCTTTCCCCTCTCTTGTATAGAGCCCCGGCAGTACATGTGCCGGAAGAACCAGAAAAGCCTCGATGAGGGATACAAAAAGCGCAAGCGTAATCGTAAGGGGAATCACGAAAACAAATTTCCCGAGTATTCCCGGCATGAAAAACATCGGTGCAAAAGCAAGAAACGTTGTCAGAACAGTTGTCAGGACCGGTTTGTACACCTGGTAAACACCGTTGACTACCGCATCGATTGGTGATTCACCCCGCTCCCGCCTTTGAAAGATATTCTCTGATATGATAATGGCATCATCAACGACAATACCGATCACGATGATCAGCGAGGTAAGGGTAACGCTGTCAAGCTCGACATCGAACAGGGGAAGCATCGAAATTCCGCCAAGCAAGGTAAACGGAATACCGAGCGCCACCCAGAATGCGGTCCGGAGGTTAAGAAACAGGGAAAGCACTACCAGCACAAGGAAAAGACCGATAGTGCCATTCGTCATCACAATAGAAAGCTGGTTCTCGACATACTGTGAAAAATCAAGACCATAGATAAACCTGACTCCTTCAGGAAGCAGCTCCTCTTCTTCGTCGACCAGTTCCCGTATTGCTTTTACCGTTCTTATGATATCGGCCGATTCGCTCTTGTTGATAAGAAACGAAATCGCCGGGTGTCCATTGATCCTGGACAAAACCCGTTCTTCCTCGAAACCGTCGGTAACGTCCGCAATATCCGAAACCTTGATTATCGGGCCGTCAAAACTCGAACGAACAACAACCTCGCCGACCTCTTGAGGATCCCTGAACTGGGCAAGAGTGACAACATTCTTTTCGCTGGTAAACGACTCGAGCGATCCTCCGGTTGCCCTGATGTTTCTCTGCTGAATGGCATCGACAACCTCCTGCATGGGGATCTGGAGTTCCCTTATTTTCCCGGGATAAAGCTCTACCTGTATCTCCCTGTCACGGTACCCGTAACGCTGTACGCTGGCAACTCCGGGGATATCCTTCAGTTTTTTTTCGAACCGCCGGGCCAGTTCCCGCAGTTCGGGGTAGGGCATATCCCCCGTCAGGCCGACCTCGAGAATCGGGAAAATCGATGATTTAATGTCCGTGATCAGGGAAGATTCCGTAACCTCTTCAGGAAAATCGGTAATTCGAAACACCGCTTCCCGGATCTCACGTTTCACACCGTCAACATCCGAAGCATCAGGCTCTATATCGACAATAACAATCGAGACATTTTCCATAGACATGGAAAACACCCGTTTGATATCAGTAACGCTCTTCAGTTCATCTTCGATCTTGTTGGTGACATTGAGCTCCACGTCTTCCGGAGCGGCACCCGGATATTCCGTCGTAACCACCATCTGGCCGAGATCCACCTTCGGGTACTGTGCCCGGTTGATCTGCCAGATCGTAGCCATGCCGAACAAAAAGACAAGGATCGTCATGAGATACGCCAGCATGTGACGCTCGGCAAAGAAACGGAAAAGTGATTTCATACAGGTTCAGATAAGTCAAAATTCAAAAGGCAAAAGTCAAAAAAATGACGTCTGTGCTCGGAAATATTTCTTCGGGTAAAGGCGAAAGATTTATCGCCTCCACAAATAATCTTACCGAATCTCACAACAAAGGACATAGCTCGCCGGATTTCTTTTTCTCTTCTTCCATTTTTGACCTTTGACTTTTGCCTTTCTAACGACTCCTACCGGTACAACTCATCCATCAAAGCCTCATACTGCAGCCAGAGCTTCTGATAATTCAATGCGTTTTCGGCATAGGCAAGTTTGGCACTTTCTTCATTGTCCCTGCTCATAATCACAAAGGTCAGGTCACCTCTGCCCTGTTCGTATATCTTTGTCTCCTCAATGGTTCTCAACCTTGCCGACTCGATCTGCTCACGATTCAGCTCCAGAACCCCTATGAGTTTCATCAACTGTGTATGAAGAGAAGAAAGTGAAGCGTTAAGTGAAAGAGAAACATCCTCTCTCTCCTTGCCAAGCTGAAGAGTCTGAAGACGGTTTCTCTGATAATCTGCCTTTGCGGTTCTGTTTTCAATGGGAACAGAGAGCTGCAAACCTACCGCGGCATCTTTTTTGTCAAACGTGAAAGAATCACCAGCATTTTCCTCTGCGCTTTTAACCGTGACGGCTGCAATAAGAGAAAGGTCTGGCTTTCCCGTCTCCCTCACTCCAATAGCACTGACATCGAGCTGCTTTTTTCGCAACTCGAGTATTTTTAGAATCCTTGAACTGCTCTCAAGCTTAGCCCTGGCCGATGCAAGGGAGTCTGGACGCTGCAATGCATAAAGATTGAAATCGGGCTTCTCTGTCAGAAAAAGGGAACTCTGCGCAAGAACCGACAGTTCGGACCTCAGGGCTGACAGTTGTGATTCCACAAGGCCAAGATTCTGCCGCCATGTATTCAGAGCGTCCTTTGACCGAATCACATCGGCGGAATCAACAAGAAAGGCGTTAAACTTACGCTGCGTTCTCTCGAACTCCTTACGGCTCAAACTGAGCCTTCTGGAAATTATTTTCTTCTGCTCCTCGAGGTAGACCCAGTCCAGATACTTTGAGATCGCATTTGCAAGAAAATCCTCGATATTCTCTGACGCCTGAATCCCCGCCACATCGACATCGTAGGCTTTCAGGTCATATTGCAGACGAGTCAGCTTCCCGCCCATGTTCTTCAACAACGGTTGTGAATACTGGAGTTCAAGACTGTTCTCATAAAATCTTTCCGGGTAGGAAAACAAAGGGGCCTGTTCGAAAGAGCTGGAAGAACGGTTGATGGAATAGGTTGCCGAGAGACGCCCGCCCGTATCCCAGAACTGTTTGTTTAGGCCTGTTTGCAGAGAGAGCGAGTTTGTACGATCGGGACTGAATGCCGTGATTGTCGCCTCCTCTCGAGACCAGGTCAGCGAAGAAGAAACGTTCCAGTCAACCTCGCCAAGATACCTTTGCTGTTCGGCTTCTTCGATCGAACGGGTTAGTCGCTCTTTTTCAAATATGGGGTGATTTTTTTCAAGCAAAGCGACAAAAGCCTCTTTTGTCAAAGGTTCCCCGACCGCTTCACCTTGCAGAAACTGAACCAGAGAAGCTGCCATCACGGGAACAACAATCAGCTTCCCGAGCAATCGACCACACGAGGCGATGAAGATGGCAAAGATAGACATCTATAAAGAGAGAGCTTAAAACACCTTAAAGTTGTTGCATCTGCTAACAAATCGGTTTGCGGAAAAGTTCATGCTATTTCAGTGAAAGGATTAGGCACCTCTATAAATTGTCGCGAGCGCCTTGAATACGAGGCGAACGGAGCACATATACCGGAATGTACACTTAGTACATGAGGATTTCGAGCACCGATCAACGAAGTAATCATGGTGCGCAGCAAATTAATTGAGGTACCTTTACATATTTCTTGCCACACCTGCCATTACGGCAAGCAACCCGACCACCCCATGAAATATCGAAACTCCTGCAAGATTCGGGAACCAGTAATAGATCCCTGCCCACAGAAGGCCGATCCCGAAGGTAAGAAGAAGCGTCTGCCAGTCACCGTAAATAATATGAACGAATGAAAATGTAAATGCAGAGAACAAAACAAGCGCCCATCCACTTGTTATTCCCGAGGCCCGCATTTCAGCAAAAAGAAATCCCCTGAACAGAAACTCCTGTAAAGGACTGGATATAATGAGATAAAAGGGCACGAATATACTCAACGCAGGATAAAACGGCCCGGGGATAACCTCGAACAGAAACAGAACGGCAAGTGTAAGGGAAAAAATTACAGTGAAGATCAGGTTTACCAACAAGGATTCCACAAGGTTGTCAGCCCTGATTCCAAGATCATAGAGCGTGAACTTGCGACGCAAGCTAAAAAAACCGTAATGAAAAAGCTGAGAAACAGCACGGGAAGACGATACGCAAAAGGAATAACCCCCGCTGCAATCAATACCGCAGGCAGAAAAAACAGGAGAAACGAAACCGGCAGAAAACGTAATAGCGAAAGCTTTCGCATCACAGAGATCTTTTATTTGACTAAAAGAAAGATAAACCTGAAATCCTTTAATTCTAACGTATTTTCAGGAATGCTATTGCGACAATGTTTTTAACCTTAACCATGAAGAAAGAAAACGCTGAGCTCACCGAAAACAGGATTTTTGATAACCTCTCCTTTGGCGAAGAGAACCCTGCTCGTGGCGTATACGAAGATTGCAGGTTCAACCATTGCAACCTGAACACTGCCGACCTTTCGGGTGTCACGTTCAGAAACTGCATATTCGACGGCTGCGATTTGAGCCTTGCAAAGCTCAGGGAGACAAGTTTTCAGGAAGTCCGCTTCGCGAACTCCAAGCTTCTGGGACTGCAGTTCTGCGATTGCAGAGAATTGCTTCTGGAATTCGAGTTCGACCAGTGCATGCTGAAACTATCGAACTTCCAGAGACTGAACCTGAAAAACACAAAATTCACCGATTGCAACCTCCAGGAAACAGATTTCACCGGCACCGATCTGACCGGAGCGACCTTCGACAACTGCGATCTGACGCGGACAACCTTCGACCACACCATTCTTGAAAAAGCCGATTTCCGAACGGCCTACAATTTCTCCATCAACCCGGCAACAAACCGGATTCGCAAAGCACGCTTCTCACTGGCGGGGGTTGCGGGTTTGCTGGATGTGTATGGGATTGAGGTTGAGTGAGAGGGAGAGTTGTTGCTCGAGGGCAGATCCCAGCCACATGCAAACGTTATAAGTCACTTACACTTATTCAGCACCAGATTTTTTGCCTTTGCCCACCCATATATGAACTGCTTGATTTCTTCAACTCTTGAATTGGCGGCTAACTCACCGGAACGAATTCCGACTAATGATTTTTTAGATAACAGCCAACTTACAAGACCAAGAGCATCATAAGCGGTGACACCTTGATCTGAATATCCTGGGTTAAGCCAATGAACGAAGATAAAATATCCCTTTTGAATAAAATATTCATATGAGTTTTTTACATCATCTCGATATTGAGTTGAGCAAAGCACGATCCTTGGCTCATCTACGGTGATTAATTCACCGACATATGTTTCGCGCTCTTCTGGTGAGCCACTAACCAAAAATACTTTTACATATTCACAATCGTTGAAATATAGGAATCGCTCTTCCTTTCCAGTTCTAACAGTTGCACCAAAGAGCGTATTCCACGTGTGACTCTTTCCAGAGTCTCTATTCCCTAGTAGGGCCACAAGTAATTTATCCATTATTTACTCCAATTTCGTCTTATTTATAACATTATTTATTACTGTACTACAGATTTTCTTGTCACCTGCAAACAATATACAGCATAAAAACTTTTCACCAGATCAAAACTTAAGCTTTATACATATTCGCAGGTAGATTCTGATGCTTTTTATACATATTATGTGGCAACCACATAATTCTCTATCAGCATTATTCATTGATCTTCAAAGTGTTGGATTTTTCACCTCTTTAATTTCTCAAAACGCACCAGATTTGCTGCTGTGTACACGACTGCATACTGCATGTTTTGGTGCACCAGACAATCTTGCATTAAACGTGTGCCCAAAATTACACTCATCTATCAGGAAGTTAATAGATAAAACAACCATTGAATCCATAAAACATTGATAAATTTTGACCCTTGATTCTTTTTTAACTTTGACCTGAATGGCCAAAAATTGTTTAATTGCATATCAACGTTAATGTTCTTTAATAACATGCTCTGAAACCGCATCTTTGAAAGAACAAAGCATTTCTTTTATTCTATTCACACTCTCACTATGATCCTTCAGAAACGTTTCACGATCCAATGGCAAATCTAATTCTTCGCGAATCGCAAAGACAATCGGGGGCACAAGATCAGATACTTTGGTAAGACGTTTAGCACAAACCTCAAAAAAATCGATATGTTGTCTACGGAGACATTCCGAGACCTCATTACGCTCATTCCTATATTTCTCAACTTGTTCATTATAGAACTGAGCCTGTCTGTCTATTCTGTTCCAGAGCGCATGATCAGTGCTTCCTTGAAGGTTAAATTGTGTCATCATTTCGATATACTCTGATTGTTTTGTCAGAGATCTGTCCATGTATTCATTGGCCAGTTCCAGTGAGTTTTTAAGATCAAGTAGCTTAGCACGTTCTATGAAAAGCTTCAATAGCGCTTCTGTAAGTTCAAGCGAGTACCTATTAACGGCCTGAACAACTGCATCGCGACCTACAATCTGAATCTGTGAAAGCTCCTGCGCATTCTCTTTCGAATTAATAACTTGCTCATTTGGTAATTCAAGATTCGCCATAGAGAGGATAGAACTCAGATTTGATGATAGGTTCGCAATTGCCGGCAAATAAACACCTCGTCGAAGATTCATTTGTCGCTCGCGCTCCCTCTCTTTAGCATCATGCTTCAACTGGGTTCGCTGCTGAGTAAATGATTTGTGAACTGTGTAAAGCACACCTATAAGCGTCACAACTGATGCTGAAATTGCTGCAATTATTGTTTCTGGAACTTCTAACATAGAATTGACATAGTTTTTCATTTATACGTCTGGCGGATAAAAGCACCTACACTTCCTATCACTTGTCGTTCTTATTAAAAAGGCCCAAGTATCGCAACAAAAAAACGGAAGACTGACATCACTCATTCTTTAGCAAAACTGACGGCATTAGTCGTCACACCTAACGGTCTTCCTGGCTTTGCCTGCGACAATCCATACTCTTACTCCCCCTTTCTGGCAAGTTCTTTTCTCAGGGATGCAAGTTGACCAGTTCTACTCCTTGTTTGCAAAATAGTAACCGTTATCATACTGGTTTTGAGCTTGATCAATATTCCTCTGTTTCAAACAAATATAAAGGCTCATTGTGACTTATTGGTTTTACGGAACAGCGCCCCTGAATCCCTTTGTAAAACATCTGTAATGGTCAGCCATTAGGGTCGCCGTAAAGCTATCCCTGCATGGCCTTTTTATCCCATTTGTTTCTCAAGTTCTCTTGTCAGTCCTTCTACCTCGGCAGACAGCTTTCTGTAGTCTTCGGTTATCTGTTCTTGGCTCTTGGTAGCAAGGAAGGAAAGTTTACCGCTAATCCTGCGTAGCAGCTCCAGAACGCGGTCATTGGCTGAGATCGCATTCTGAACCGCCCATCTGGTGATTGCGGCGTCCGACAGACCACACAACTCTTCATTTCCTTTTGCTTGCTTGTTTACGTACGCCAACACCCGACGCTGTACATTCATTCGGTTGTTGAATTCGTTCATGGTAGTTGCCTCATAATTTTGTTCATCCAGTCGCGAATCGTCGGCATGTTCTCGATCACCTTGGCGATCTCCGACGACCGGGGAAGCTCACCAACTCCTCGCGTGCTCAAAACTCTGCATTTCTGCAGCGTATCTAGAATCTCCCGGTCTATCTCGATCGAGTAGCCATTCAATCTCGATGCGGAGTGACGTGAAAACTCTCGCAGATCCAAGTGGCCAAGGGCGAAACAGGTCGCAAAGTTCCGGATGGCAAGAAATACGCTAGACAGCTCAAACACTAGGCTCGGCGAGCCAGAACTTAGCGCAAGCGCCGAATCATCGAATAGCGCCAGAAACTTGGCGCAGTCGGCCTGAACGTTAGAGTATGGCCGGGGTCCGCCAAGTAAGGACAGAAAATCTGAAGCATCACTGGAATAGAGAAGTCGACTCTCGGAATAGAGATGCCACGCAAATGGATTGCCCTCGTTCCACAACTCCTTCATGCGGTTGTAGCTGTAAATCGAATACTTAGCCGGATCTAAACGTTCGTCATAACGCTCTACGAGCGCGAGTAAATCCACATCGGATAGGCGATCGACGTCTCCTCGGCAGATGGATCCAAAAGCATAGAGATGCATACCTAGCGTCTGTTGAACCGCTTTATTACGATAGCCATGAAAAACCCAAAAGCGATGAGTCGGGCCAGAAAAATCGTAGCCAAATACCCTCCCGGATATTGCATCGGTTTTGACACTCCCAGCAACACTTGCGGCATCTCCCAGATCGCCGACCAATACTCTGAAACCTTGCTTGGGTCTCCAAATACGAGAACGTGAATCAGTGCCATTGCTAGGAGTAGAACGGCGACGGTGCGAAGCAGTTTCCAGGCGCTCTCTCCATTGCCCCATATTAGGTCAAGAATCTTGAACGAGAACCATTGAAGGAAAACTTTCACTCGATTCCAACCCTTATATTTAGAACGATAGTAGGCTTCTGGAGCCATCCAGGCTTTTAATAGGTGCGCTTCCGTTGCATCAAGTTCCAGCGCAATCGCTTTGTTCACAGCCTCCGAGTCGCCAAGAGACTGAAAATTCGTGCGAAGAGTCCGAGCGAACTTCAGCTTCAGGTTTTCCCACCCAGGACAATTTGTGTCAAGAATCTCAGAACTGATCTGAGTCCGCTCAAAAACTGCATAGTCGAATTTGCAGTTCTGGAATGTGCTTCTAACAAGGTTGCTCCCCAAAAACCGGCAGCCAGTGAAATCGCAATCCTCAAATGTGCAGAGGCGGAAGTAGCATGTATCAAAAATTGTGTACTTGAAGTCCACATTCGTGAACTTCTTATCCTTCGCTACTCCCCGAATCACCAATCGGTTGCTGAACTTTTCTTTGCTGAGACCGGCGTCAAAAAGAATGTCGATGTGGTGCTCTCTATTGCTCGAGCTTGGCATTATCTTGGGCTAATATTACTTATTCATCTGTAGTACAGATTTTTCTTGTGACCTTTCATCAATATACAGCATGAACACTTTTACTAGATCAAAACCTGCGTATTCGCAGGCAGATTCCAATAATTGACCTAGGTGTCTGCCCTCAGTGCAAAAATGAGCTTTGCATACATATTCAATAACAAACTACTGGTATTTGGCAGACGTAATGAACTCTCCGAAAGCTTCGCACCATACAATAACGCTCGTGAATTTCGACGGATCGATATCTGGCGGTACTTCCACTACAAAGTTCTCGAATGTTTTAACATCGCCAACACGAACCATAGAAGACTTCAGACGATTGAAGTCTGTTTCGGTCTCAACGAATTCAGGTGAAAGATAGAGTTTGTAATCCGGACCTGGCGCCAGCCTGCCCATAAGGGTAATGTACTTGGGGCCAACCGAAACCGTACCTTCTCCCCAATGCAAAGCATCACTGTCTTTCAAATCTCTTCGGAATTGAGCTGTATACGTTGCTTCCGAGGACACCACCTTTATCGCAGCTTTGGTTGGTGCAGACGGGGCAGTAAGAATAGGTAATGCATAGATTCCGATCCCGAATCCCAAGGCGCCTACGGCGCAGTGCGTTGCAATCAGTAATATTACGGTGCGAATTTTCATGACTTCAACCTATACTTGTACTTGATACTTGGGGACGTTGTTCCGTAACCACAATAAAAAACAGAGTACTGACAACATTGGTCATCACATATAGCAGTCTTTCTGTCTCTTTGCCAGCGAAAATTCACACTCATACTCCACCTTTCCTGGCAAGTTCTTTTCTCAGGGATACAAATTGATTGATTCTGTTCATGGGTTGCAAAATAGTAAACGTTATCATACTGGCTTTGAGTTTGATTTCTGTGCAATCCGCTGGTTTCTTATAGTTTCTTTTTCAGGGTAAAGGCGCCGCGAACCTGACCCGCTTTGTAGCCACGCGCCTTGTCTTCCGGGTAAAGTTCATCAAGGATAGCGGCAGTTTCCGGCTCGATTGTTTCGCCATGGCACTTGAGGCAGGGCATCTTTTCAAGAGACGGCATAACGATACCCTTCATAAAGCGAAAGTAGCTTTCACCATCTTCTTCAACGACCTCGGAATAAACCAAGGTAGTGGCGCTCTCACCGGTTGCGCGTCGTTTTTCAAAATCCAGCAGCACCTTGGTCTCCCAGGCATCGGGAGCATTATTTGGGTTACGCAACTTGCGACTTGTACGGGCAACGTCCCAACCAGTATTCTTCGAGTGCTTCTCCGCAATGTCCGGTGCGATACTTTTGCACACGCTGATTGCCGTAACGGGGCCTCCCGATTTCAAGGCTTTACCCAATTCACCCTTTAGCTCTTCAAAAAACGCACCGGTAATTTTTTTCGCCTCGGCTGTATGTGAGTCCTCACTTGCAATAGCGGCAAACGACAGGCTGAAAAGTAATAAGGTAATTACTAACATTTTCATTAGATACCTCCATGGAAGTGTTGGGTGTTTGAAAGTGGCTAAACAAAAAACATGAAACTCCTTGCTCGCAAGAAATGTCTCAATGAAGCCTAACGTGCAGGGTAGCCAGCGGCGGCAAGCCCCTTGACCGGCAGGCAGCCACCCTTATCGCCGTCTGGTTGACCCTGTTGTTAGAGCATCTTTTGCATCCAAACCGTATCGAATTTCTGACCCTTTTTCCTCCCTACCTTTCTGAAGCGGCCGCATTCTGTGAACCCATTCTTTTCGTGGAACTTGATACTACTCGAATTCTTGGAAGAAATGTTTGCCAGGATATTTGTAATACCTTTTTTAACCGCATCCTTTTCAAGAGAATCGAGCAACATCCTCCCCAGGCCTTTTCCCGTGTAATCTGGATGTACGAAATACGTTACTTCAGCAGTATGTGAGAATGCCAGCATTGGATTATGTGAACGTAACATTCCAAAACCCACGATTTTACCATTCTCGTCTTTTATCGTTCCTCTTGGAAAGCCATCCGACACTTTCAAAAACATATCAAACTCTTGATATGGGAGTTTATTCTCAGGGTATGCCGCAAAGGTGTTCTCTACATAGTAGTTGAAAATATCCATTATTGATTCACGATCGTCATTTGACATTGAATCGATTGAGTATTCCATGGGGTTTGTCTCTTTGCTCTAACGTCAACCATTATCTGTACTACAGATTTTCTTGCCTTCTATCAATAATATACAGCATAAACACTTTTCACCAGATCAAAACATCTGCATTCTACCTATTCGCAGGTAGGTTCTGATGCCTTTTATACCAGTTGTGCAGTTGCATTACCTCAAATCAACAACATCGTTTGTAACAATAAACTGGGTACCTCTAATAATTGTCATGAGCGTCATGAGTACGAGGCGGACGGAGCACAGAAACCGGAGTGTACACAGAGTACATGAGGATTTCGAGCACCGACCAACGAAGTAATCATGACGCGGAATAAATTAATAAAGGTGCCCTGAAGACTGCTTACTGATCCTCTCCCTGCTTCGTCTGACGGTCCTCTATGCGCTTGTGTGCACAACACATTTCATCAAGAATTCCCAAGAGGGTATTGAAAATCCCGATACCTATAATCGTCGGTGCCCACATACCGACAAAAACAGCCATGATCTGATGGTTCGCACCCGACCCGAAAATAAAAATGTATATGGAGAGCAGAATGGATATACCGGCCCCTATAAAGTATACTGTCGGCTTCATAGTTGTTGTACTGTTCATACCGTTAATAAACCTCTATGTGTTGTAAATTTATCATTTTTTAGACTTATACTATACACCGGCTTTATCAATGAAACATCCTGACCTTGTCACCGCTGTATGATTATTCCTGACCACACGACCCTTATCGGGCTTCCCGGAAATATCGCCGTACTGCTCTTCAGTGCTTATCTGCTGTATCTGGGAGCCGAATGGCTGGTGAAAGGGGGCAGCAACCTTGCAACGCGCTACGGGGTAAAACCTTTTGTCATCGGGCTTACAATAGTTGCTTATGGCACCTCGATGCCGGAGTTTGTCGTCAGTTTTTTCGCAAATGTTGTTGAGCATTCGTCTACGATATCCCTGGGAAACATCATCGGCAGCAATATTACAAATGTCGGACTCATACTCGGCCTTAGTGCCCTGATATTTCCAATCCATATAGCTTTCAAAAGCATCCGCAACCAGCTTTTCTTTCTTTTCGGAATCAGCATACTGCTCTACATGGTGTCCCTTGATGGATCGATCTCCAGACCTGAAGGAGGACTGCTGATACTACTGCTCCTCGGCTACCTGTTTGTCTTGTACAAAAAGCCTGAAATGGCAGAAGAAACATTGGAAAAAGCAGACCAGGAACTGAAAATTCACTCTCTCGGTATAAGCCTGTTGATGGTTCTCGGCGGCAGCGCCCTGCTCTCCCTTGGAGCATGGTCTTTTGTAAAAAGTTCGGTATGGATAGCCGAGCAGTTCAATATCCCGAAGCTTTATATCGGCCTTTCGATTGTCGCACTCGGCACGTCTCTGCCGGAACTCGCTACATCAATGGTAGCTGCATTCAAAAAACAGAGCGAAATATCTGTTGGTAATATTATCGGCAGCAATGTGTTCAATATTCTTTTCGTCCTGGGGGGCGTCGGCCTTATAAAGCCACTTTCTGTCCTTGAACCAGTCATCCCCGGCGCAGAAAACCTGCTCCGGTTTCCACACGCAGAGTATCTGGTTATGATCGTTTTTGGCCTGGTGCTTTTTCCCATGAGCTACCTAAGCGACAAAATCGGGCGAGTATCGGGCTTGCTCCTTCTCACGGGATACTTCCTGTTTTACTGGTGGCTTTTCGGCCAGTAGCTGGTTTACAGAAAAATTCCAGGAGCTTTGCTGCCCTTTTTGCGCTTTGTGGTCAATGCTGCAATGCCGAGAATGGTAAGCAGAATGTCCGGACTGGGAACAATAAGGGTGCTGGGACAAAGACTTTCCACCTTTTTGGCAAGAGCGACATCCCTGGTTACAAATATGGCGTACACGTCATCCGTGTACTCAAGCACAGCTTCGAGCATGGGAATATCCGACTCCGTATCGCCGCAGACAAGATGAGGGCCTTTTTCGAGATGCAAATTGACACGGCTGTCAATGAACTTCAACCCGTCCCCTTTGTCAAAATCCTTTGTCCCGTTTTCGCCGTCCACCGTGAGAATAATCTCGATGTCTTTACCCGTATCAAGTATTCTGAATACAGTGCCATCAGGGTCAAGCTCATGCACAATACTCGTGACATTGCTCAGCAAAGCAACGGACTCCTCTTCAGGAATGGAGTTGGTGACATCCTGCCGTGCAATTGTCAGCTGACCGAACTTCAACTGAAGCCCTGACCCTACGTAAAAAAACTTTTCAAGTTCAGGCTTCTTTTCAAGTTCGCTTACCCTGAGGGTGAGTTCTTCAAGTCTTTCCTGTTTGAGAGGGTCGATAAAAGATCTGTGCTCACGGAGATCGAGGTCAAGAAACTCCCGGCCTTTGGAACCGGCGTAGATAAACACATTGTCCGGATTGACCGAAACATCGATAATCCCGAAGTTTTTCAGCGGAGCCGATGTAATGAATATCGGATGCTCGGTACAAAGGGATGCGAACCGCGAGAGAAAAACCGCATTGTAAACCGGCTGTATGGACGAACGGTAGTGACCACAATAGTTGTTGGTTGTGCCGTCCCTGTCGGTAATGAAACAGTTGAAGTGCAGATTATCAAGAAACCCCAGCCCTTTCATCACATGCTGGTCGAACTTGTTGTACAGCTTGCTGATATAATCGATAAAGTAATCTTCACCATGCTCGAGGTAATATGTATCTTTTTTCAGCTCCCTGATTTCATAAGAAAGATCCACATTGATAGAATGCAGATCATCGATGTGGATGATATTTGTCTCATAGTCCCTGTAATAGACATCCTCGAGCGAGCGACGGGCATTTTTCAGGGACTCGATGGAGCGCATATTGATCACTCTTGCCGAAAAAATATTCCTGACGATCGGGGAACGAATTTTTCTGGTTAAAGCCTTGAGCCGGAACAGATCTTTGAAAGAACGAATAGGCTGCAGGCTGATATCGATATCAGGAATGGAATACTCTTTCGTAGGCAGAATAAAACCCTGTTCCTTTTCAAGGAAGACCGTAGCAGGGCGATCATGATTACTCATGGGAACAGTGGTCTATTGCTTCATGGAATCCTGAGAAAATATGCACATTTCAAAGATAATGATCAAAAAAATCCGTAAAAAACACGTTGCAGAACTCCGAAAAAAGTACTCAAGTACCCCCCGCAAACCTTTTCCCTACAGATACAACAAAAAACGCAGCGGCTGCAACGAGAATGATCATGGCACCGGAAGAGGTATCCAAAAGGTAGGAAAACCAAAGACCGGAAAGAGTAAAGCAGGCACATAACAGTGTTGACAGCAGCATCATCACAAAAAGGTTTCTGCTGAAACTGCGTGCAATTGCCGACGGTATGGTAAGCAGGGCTATCACCATCACAATACCAACCACCCTGACAAGCACCACCACTGTCAAAGCAATAAGACCGAGTTGCAGCAGGTAAAAAAACATCGTCGGCACTCCCGAAGCTTCCGCATACTCCTCGTCAAAAGAGATGGTAAGGAACTCCTTGTAGCACAACACGACGGTCAGAACAATAAAAAGATCCAGCCCCGCTATCATCAAGAGATCAAAGCGGGGTACCGTGAGAATGTTGCCGAAAAGATAGCTGAAAAGATCCGGGGCATACCCGGGTGCAAGTCCGATAAAAAGAACTCCTACAGCCATGCCCGCAGCCCAGAACGATCCTATTGCAGTATCTTCAGCCACTTTTGCCTTTTTACTCAGCAGCCCGATCCCCAAAGCGGAAAAAAGACTGAACGGGATCAAACCGAGCAAGGGATTCACCCCCAGGTAATAACCGATGCCGATACCTCCAAACGCCGCATGCGCTATGCCGCCACTGATAAAACCGATTTTTCGGACAACAACATAGGTTCCGATAATACCGCAGGCAAGACTCGCAAGAAGAGCCGCGGCGACGGCGTTCTGCATAAACTCATAGCGGAGAATGTCTGCCATCTTCTGTGATGTTTGAGGCTATTTCAGGTATGTCCTTCATGTTTCACCATATCGACCGGATATTTGTATGTGCCGGAAAGCTCCTCACTTGTAATCTCTTCCGGATCGTGTACTGTCACCCGGCAGTTCAGGCAGGCTATCCTCGAAACCTTCCGGCTTATAGTGCCGGTATCGTGCGTCACCAGAATGATTGTCACTGATTGTGTCAGGTTATCCAGAAGATCGTAGATAGTTGTTTTCATCTCCGGATCAATACTCGCTGTCGGCTCGTCGAGCAGCAGCAGTTCCGGTTGAGCGGCAAGAGCCCTTGCAATGAGAAGGCGCTGAAGCTCGCCGCCTGACAGTTTTCCAACCTGTCGTTTTTTCAAATCTGTCATCCCAACGGTCTCTAATGCCTGATCCGCCAATGCACGATCCTCTCTGCCGTATCTCATGAACAAACCCTTTCTGGAGAGCCGGCCCATTAATGCTGTTTCACCCACGGTAACAGGAAAGTCCCTATCGAAAAAAAGGTGCTGGGGGACATAGCCGATTCTGCTTCTGGATTCAATCGGATCATTGCCGAAAACCTTTACACTTCCGGACGTTGGCTTCTGCAGACCGAGAATAACCCTGAGCAGGGTTGTTTTCCCCCCTCCATTCGGTCCTACTATTCCAAGAAACTCTCCCTCCTGGACATTCAGGGAAAGACCGTCCAGAATTTTCGTTCCGCCTAAAATAACAGACAGTTCTTTTACTGTCACAACAGGAGACCTCATTGCATACTCTCCGCAAAAGCTTTGGCGACACTTCTCAGGTTTTCAATATAGTCACCGGAAAGGGGATCGGCTACGGCGGTAATGCCCCCGATTTCACGGGCAATGGTTTCGGCCTGAAGAGCGCTGAACACCGGTGATACAAAAACAACCCTGATACCGCGCTTTTTTGCTTCCCGGATAACCTCGCTTAACGATTGAGGAGTCCTCTCTTTTCCATCTCTCTCGATAGCGATCTGGCGAAGGTCGAACTCGTCGGCAAAATACCCCCATGCCGGGTGAAACACCATGAACGCCCTGTTTTTCATGTCGGCAAGTGTCTCTGATATCTCTGCAGACAAGGTTTCGAGGTCACTTTCCAGCGCTTTTCGGTTTTTTCTGTATTCAGCCGCATTGGAAGGATCGATCGATGCCAAGGCTTTTTCAACGTTTGCTGCGGCAAGCACACCGTTTTTCGGAGAAAGCCAGAAATGCGGATCGATACTACCATGCTTGTGCACGTGCCCGTGATCATGACCGTGACTATGCCCATGCGCTGACATTTCAATCCCGCGAAAGCCTTCAGAAGCATTGCATATCACCATGTCCGGATTGAGTGCACTGAACTTCTTCATCCAGTCAAGCTCGAACTCGATGCCCGATCCTGCTTTGACAAATAACCCGGCCTCACCCAAAGTAACCATCTGGCTGGGAGTAGGCTCATAGGTATGCGGATTCGCTCCCGGCGGAACCATGACCTTGACATCGACATGTTCGCCACCCACCTTTTTGACAAAAAATGAAAGCGGCACTATCGACGTTACAACGCGCACGGCGGGATTATCCTTGTTATTCACCTCCTTCCCCATCACTTCACCGGAAAGATGAGGAATGATGATGGCAAAGAGCAAGATCATCGCTTTCCAAAAAACCTTTTTCCTTTTCATTTCCTGTTTTTTTCGTTACACATGCCTCACATAATCCATTCAATTGAACGAGATGACTGACGATCCTGAATCCGTCAATGTTCATCCCTTCCCGATAGTGGCAGTTAGTTATATTGCCAACCTTTCCGCATGAAACGCAGACAATATGGTGATGGTGTCCTTCAGTTTTATCCACTCCGCATAATGCATAACGGCGCTCGCCGCCAAAGTCAGCAATTCTGAAAAGAACTCCACATGAAGTCAGGGTTTCGAGGTTCCGGTATACTCCCGGCAACCCGCACTGCCCGATTGTTTCTCTCAGAAAACCGTGAACCTCTTGCGGCGAGAGCGCCCCGCCTTTTTTCAAAAAAAGGTCGATAATTGCTTTTCGGCGCGGTGTCACCTTGTATCCGCCCGCCCTGAGTTTATCAAGCAATTCCTTCATACCCTAAATGGAAATAATTTCGATTTATAAATATAAAGAGTTATTCAATGCAGAAAAAGAAAAAGCGGTTGCCTCATTCCACCATGAAACAGCCGCTTGAACCTGCTTTCATGCACCGAAGGCGCAAATTTTTGAATTTTGACCTTTACCTTTTGACTTGACTTTCAATCCGGTTCACCGCACTAAGCACAGCCTTGATCGATGCCAGACTGATATTGGAATCAATTCCTGCACCTATCGAGTCACGCCCTCCAGCTTCCCTGATCCGTATGTAGGCTATCGCCCTGGAATCAGCACTGTGACCTATCGCGTGTTCCGCGTATTCATCAACACTGAAATCAAGACCTGTGTGCTGCCGGACTCCCCGAACAAAAGCGTCAACCGGACCATTGCCTTTTGCTGAAAAAGAAATCTCGCGACCATGCCGGTCAAGAACACAGTGTATGGTTGTCGACACCTCGTCATCACGTTCAGGTTCCCGGTCCTCCCAATTGATAGTGCACTTTTTCATGGAATAAGGCTCGTGCAGCCTGATATACTCGTCATGAAAAAGCTCATGGATCTCTTTTGGAAGAAACTCCCTGCCGTTTTGATCAACCTGTGACTGTATAACCGTACCAAAAGAGGGCTGCATCCATTTGGGAATTTCATAGCCGAAATCATTTTCCATGATATATGCAACACCACCCTTACCGGACTGGCTGTTGATCCTGACTATCGCTTTATAGGAACATCCTACATCCCGCGGATCAATAGGAAGGTAGGGAACATTCCAGCAGGTATTGCCAGCAACTTTTATAGCCTTCATTCCCTTGCTGATCGCATCCTGGTGAGAACCTGAAAACGCAGTGTAGACCAGTTCTCCGGAATACGGCTGACGTGGATGAATGCTCATTCGCGTGCTTTTGCAATAAACCTCACGGATATGGGGGAGATCTGAAAAATCCAGCTCGGGATCTACCCCCTGCGAACAGAGGTTCAGCGCCATGGTGACGATATCAAGGTTTCCGCTTCTCTCGCCGTTGCCGAAAAGTGCACCTTCCACACGATCGGCACCCGCCATAACGGCCAGTTCCGCAGTAGCCACACCTGTCCCGCGATCATTGTGCGTATGCACACTCAAAATCACCTCATTTCTGTTCCGGATGTTTCTGCAAAACCACTCGATACGATCCGCAAAAATATTGGGCGTCGACATTTCAACAGTCGAAGGCAGATTAATAATAACCTTATTGTCTTCCGACACTCCCCACTCATCCATAACCGCATGAGACACTTCGAGTGCGTAATCGAGTTCGGTGCCCGTAAAGCTTTCCGGGCTGTACTGAAAACGAATCTTTTTGTTGCCTGAAGCATCCTTGAGTTCCCGAACAAGCCTGGTTCCCCTGACAGCAATATTCTTTATTTCTTCACGGCCCATCCTGAAGACAACATCCCGCTGCACGGCGGAGGTTGAATTATAAAGATGAACAATGGCGCTGTTGACCCCTTCAAGAGCATTGAACGTTTTGCGAATCAGATGCTCTCTTGCCTGTGTCAGCACCTGTATCGTTACATCGTCGGGAATGAGATCCTCTTCAATCAGCCTCCTGACAAACTGGAATTCAACTGCAGCAGCTGACGGAAAGCCGACTTCTATCTCTTTAAACCCGATATCGACAAGCAACCTGAACATCTCAACCTTTTCCTCAACACTCATTGGAACAGGAAGCGCCTGGTTACCGTCTCTCAAATCAATGCTGCACCAGTGGGGCGCTTTTGTAATTCTCTTATCAGGCCATGTTCTGCCCGATATATCCACCGCCGGGTATGCAGCATACTTCCCGCAGTTCATACTTGCCATTTTTTCTCCTCTTTATTGTCCATAAACCAAAAAAGCCACCAGCCCTTGTGAGGCAGGTGGCTATAATTTTGTTGCCGGTATCTCTTTTCAGGAAATCTCTTACAACGCACCCTTCCCACAACAGTCTTCCTGCAATAATAGCAGACTGCTTAGCAAAAGGCTATGTAGAGTAATTCCGTTCATAATCCCCAATATACAAAATCGATTTGAACTTAAAACCGCCGGCACAAGTTTTATCGTTCCCTCCGTCATGGTTTGCACCCATCTATCCTGCTTTCAGGCGCATCAGCAGGCGATTCCTTTTATCAAACAGCTCAAGGGTTTTTCCGGTAATCTTCCATCCGGAAACCTGTTTCAGGGCTGTGAGAAATTGCTGTTCAGTCTTGCCTGACTTGCCGGGACAGGCCATGCGTGTTGTCGCCATCTTTGAGAACGACAGTGCTGCCGGCCCTTTTGCATATGATCCCATCAGGCTGTTACACCCGGTAAAGCCTTTAATGCTGTCGTCATGCGACGACAGAACGAGATTCGGCACTTTTCCGCTTTTATTCAACACAGCGGTGCCCCCTGCGATAGATATCACGCGCCAATAGGTTCCTGCCAGCGTTACAGCAGGACTGCCGGAATTCTTGCAGGTACCTCCTGGCCAGAAACGCTTGAACTTCTGAACGATAATATGCTCGCGTGGTGCTGCACCTTTCTCCGGTCTTCGCATGACAAACCTTCCCCTGAGGGTCGCAAGCACAGGTTTACCCGCACCTGGGCGCAATGAAAGATACTGTCTTTCAACAGATGCATCAGGCCTCTCGAACACCAGCGGGTATTTTTTTCCGGTACGACACTCCCTGAAAGTATAGGCATCTGCCATATAGAGAAACATTCCCTTCATGGTCAGAGGGCCGGAGAGCATATCCACAAAGGACGCCTTTCTCAGGCTGTAATCCAGTTTTGAAACAATATCGTTACCTCTCTGATCCAGCATCCGTATCTCTTTTCCCGAAACATACCTAAACTGCAGCGGCCACTTTTTACCATTGTCCAATACCAGACGGCCACCTTTCCTGTACCACCGGCCAAGATCGTACTCTATTTTATTCCCGCCGCCCTGCACCCCTATGGAAACACGTTTCAGGCGAAATGTCTTGTTTTTAAACAGTGTCACCGTAAGCTTCTGCAACCGGCAGTCGGCACAGGGAATCGACCCGGCATAGGTAATATTTTCCGAAGGCTTTCGAACGGCAGGAGGAACGTCGGGTTTGGTATATTTTCCCTGGCATCCCGAGATGAAAATCAGTATCAGAAAAGACAAAAAAACAGCGGCATGACGCATAAACAATCTCCATTTTATCGATATAAGCACGGCATAAGGACACTTCCCATACACACAATAAACTATCTACCTCCTACAAAATCAATAGCCATTCTGCATTGCTCTGCGCAACTGTTCAGGCGTCTTTCCTGTCCAGACATGACAAGCCCTGAAAAACGAATTCGGTTCCTCGAACCCAAGGAGGAAGGAAATTTCCGCAGCCGAAAGGCTTGACGTTTTCAGGTAGTGTTTCGCAAGGGCTTCCCTGGTTTTGTGCAGGAGGTCCTGAAAGCTTTTACCTTCCTGTTTAAGCTTTCGCTGCAGGGTTCTCGGGCTGACAAAAAGCTTGCTCGACACTGCATCTATCGAAGGCGTATCCCCCGGAAGAAGTTCCAGGAGCACCGCATGCACCCGTTCGGCAATTGTCGCAGAGTCCTCCAGCTCCGAAAGACGTTTCTTCAATCCCGGCTCGAAAAACTCCCACATTTTCTCGTTCGCCGTCAGGAAAGGCTGCTGTGCATCGGCACCGCTGAAAATAATTGTCGGAAGCCTGGTCTGTCGCACCGGAACACCGAAATACTCGGTATAGTCATTTTCCGGCTCCAGTTGCAACGGCGCCGAAACCTCAAGAGGACAAATTCTTTGCCTTGTAGCTATTCGAGCCAACTGTACGAAAAAAACCAGTTCGACGGCTATCAGCGATCCGGGCGGCTCAGCGGTGACATCAAGCCATTCGATCTCCAGCATGGTTGACCGATCAGTGACATTGACATGGAGTGCCATCGGACAAAGCAGCTTTTTATGGCGGGCAATCCGCTGCAGGGCGGTATTGAGATCCGGACTGCACAAAGCGGCAAAAATCGGCGGATCGAACACCTCTACGGAGATTACCGATCCTATTCTGAGGGGAAGCAAAGGATCATCAGCAGACTCCTCCAATGCATACCAGAACCTGAAATACTCCGCTGTATCCAACACCGCATTTTTCCGAGCAAAAAGATCTTCCGGCAGCCCTGCCCGACGCAGAACCTCGATCGGCTGAATCCCGAGGTCGCGCAAAAGCACTTTCCATCCTGGACTTACCGTATACACATTACTTCCCGACATAACCGTATTTATTACTGTTGTGGCTTTTTCTCAATATATCCCTCTGTTTCCGCATCCAACTACATGTATTGCCGTAAGCACCCTTCCCTTACTTCGCCTGGCTCATGACAACCTTATCAAACACCCGGTCACCGAAATACTTTCGTATAAAAATCATAAGCTTAGCATACTTACCGGCAGCATACCGTGTCTTCGGTTTCTGTGCTCCGACAACTTTTGAAACAACATCCGCAATAACCGATGCCGGAGAACCGCCGCCTGGCTCATAGGATTTGCGTGATGCTTCAGCCACCCTTTTTGCAAGCCGGCCGTAAGGACCGTCTGCCGAATATTTCAACATCGGCGCTGATAAAACATCTGCGAAAGCAGTTTCTATAATACCCGGCTGGATGACCACGACATCGATGTTGAATGCCGAAAGCTCGAGGCGAAGACAATCCGACCACCCTTCCAGGGCATGTTTGGTAGCATGGTACCATGCCCCGAGCGGCGTATAGATTATACCTCCCATGGATGAGGTATTGATGATCGTTCCTTTTTTCCGGTCACGCATAGACGGCAGGACAAGCTGCGTCAGTCTGGCCAATCCGAAAAGATTCACCTCGAACTGCCGCTGCACATCTTCCAGCGGAATGTCTTCAACCGCTCCATACAAACCGTATCCGGCATTATTGAACAAGACGTCGATCCGCCCTTGCTCCTGAATAATTTGTTCTACGCCCTGCTGCAGGTCTTCTTCACTCGTAACATCCATTTTCAGAACATGAGCGCCGCTTTCTTTCAAATCCTCCATTTGCTCGACACGGCGGGCTGCACTGTACACAATGTGCCCCTTTGCGAGCAGTTTCTCTACCGTAACCTTGCCGATACCGGACGACGCCCCGGTAATCAGGATCACCTTGCTCTGCATAGTGTTTGCCATTGAAATCCTCCCGGACTTTTTATTGACAGTATAGCACTTGAACGATGGCATCGCCATATCCGTTCACGCCAACCTAAAAACAAAAAGCGACAACAACTCAAAGAAGAAGCGGACAGAGAGCCAAATCCGATTGGTTCAACGGAGATTTGCTGTACTTTAAAGACAGGCCGCTCGAAAAGCCATATAAAAACAGGAGGAATCAATGAAAAAAATGTTTTCTGTCTGTCTAATGCTGATCTTGACTTCAACAGCAGTTATGGCGGAACATGTGATATCGAGTAAAAAAAATCCAGCGTTTCTTTATGTTCTGAGCGCCAGGTCAGGATCACTCGAAGGTGAGACATTGAGGTTAACAGATATTCCCATGGTTGTTTATTTCTCCGATCGACCAGCCAGAATAGCTGGGCATATGAGTCTCAAAGATTTTCTTTTCAGCTACAACAAGGGATCTGATAGTTTCAAAGCCGATCCTCCAAATGGCGTATTATCGATATATACCCCAAAGGGTAACGATAATATTGTAGTAGAAATCAAAAATCTTGAGATCAAAGGCAATGTTCTGATTTGCAACGTCCGAATACTTGAAGGGAACGCTCTTTCATCTTTCAAGAATGCCAGTCTTTTTATTGACAGTAACTGTGAGAGTGTCCAGTCTCCAGCTTGCCGGCATGGAACTTTTTAGAGTACCTCGATTTATTGTCATGAGCGGTTCAAGTGCAAGACGCACGGGGTGAAGGGCAGGCAATCGCACCCAGCTGGGGCACAGTTCAGCAACTATAGCAAAGTCAATTTAATTTAGATACATAATTATTATTAAGTTCAACAAATAAATCGTGATGAAAAACAATAAAGCTTTAGTTATTGTTTTTGTGTTATTATTTATTCTAGTAGTGTTAGCTGTGGCAGTAATAATACAGAAACAATACTTTTCATCTGGTAAGGACAATGTCTCTCTGCTCTATGTAGTTCATGGAGAAACGTCGGTTCAGAACAACTCTTTGAGTATTGCTCCAGAACATATTCATTGGTTCACTGACAGGCCAGTTCGCAAGGCTGGAAAGATGAGCGCAGATAATTTAGTTGATTTATGGAACAAAGACTTTAAGGCTTCACCGCCGAATGCTGCCATTACCGGTAGTGATGTAAATGCAGTGGTGGAGATTGATCAAGCAACATTTAACAATGGCAAGCTCAATTTTGAATATGGAGTTATTTATGGCGAACTGCCTAACGGTGATCTGGGAACAGCATCATTTTTTATAGACTTGGCAACCGGAAATGATGTTGGTCAGCAAATATATATACACTGAAATGCGATCCGCTAATGACCCGCATTACAAGTAAACGCTGGCTATCAAATAATTAAAATAAAAAACTACAATCCTATGCTAAAAAACAAAAATCTTACCACCATAATAGTGGTGGTACTAGCATTAGCTGTAGCAGTACTTGCTGCAGCTCTAATAAAACAACAATCTCCCCGAACTGAAGAAGTGTCAATGCTTTATGTTGTTCGCGGCGAAGCAACAGTTGAGGGCAACACGTTGAGTGTTAATCCAGATTTAGTGGAATGGTTCACTAATAGTCCATATCGTGAAGCGGGTCAGATAACAGCAAGTGAAATAGTTAGTCTTTGGAGCGACAGCTTTAAGACTTCACCACCCAATGCCGCTATTATTGGTAATCAAGTTGGCGTAGTAGTTGAACTTTCGACTGCAGCACTCGTTAATGAGAATATCAATTTTTCATATCAGGTAATTGACGGTCAGCTTCAGGACACAGAATTAGGAATGGTTTCGATTTTTATCGATCTTAACAAAATTCCTTTTAACTCAACTAACAAAGGAAGTTAAAAATAGAAAATTATAATCCTATAGTGATATTAGTACTAGCTGTGGCAGTGCTTGCTGCAGTGATAGTCAAAAAAGAATACAAACAAAGCGGGAAAGTTTCGATTCTCTACGCTCTACGCGGTGAAGCATCTGTCGAGGATAATAAATTAACCATTAATCCGGAGTTAGTAGAATGGTTCACTGACAGTCCGGTTCGCAAGGCTGGACGAATGGAAGCATCTGAGCTAGTTAATTTATGGTAAACAGATTTCAAAGTTTCATCACCGAATGCTGCCATTATTGGTGATAATGCAAATGCTGTATTGGAGCTAATTAATGCCCGTTTAAATAATGGCCAGATAATTTTACATTTAGTAAAATTATTGATGGTAATTTAGGTGTAGGTAGCATTGGAGATGTTTCAATTATCAAAAAGATCAAACCTTAGTGATAGATGAATAAATAATGAAGTGTCTGCAACTTTTTGAAATGTAATTTGAAATGCATCACCGAGGTCATTATAGTCAGCACGAGTCATAAAAACTGATTCTAGCTTGAGAGGCTTTACATTTTTCTTGCGATAACTGCCGTTTATCGCTGGGCGATTTTCTTTTTTTGATTTTGCATATTCAGCCAATACTTCATTTCGTTTATAGTTTGTATATAAATAACCGATATTTAGCTCTGGATGAGAAAAATGCGTTGCAAAAGGCATATGCAGAATACGCCCGAAACATCACAAGCACGCTCGCGCGTGGACAATCCCAGCCCGTTGCGGCGGCTTGTTTAAAAAGTAAAAATGAAACTTTTTTATATTGATCTTGCTGTTTCCCATCCGATCAAAGCCTTTTTTCTCGCTGCTCCCCAACGGTATCGATGAATTTTTCCAGATTTTGCAATCACACGATGACAAGGGATGAGGTAGGCTACAGGATTGATCGCAATGGCGTTGGCAACTGCCCGAAAGGCCTTGGGATGGCCAATATACGAAGCGACATCCTGATAACTTACAATACAGCCCATGGGAATGTTTAACAAGGCCCTCCATACATTGATTTGAAAATTGGTTCCCTTGATCTGCAAATTAAACGGGTGTAAGCTTTTCTGTCGATCAATTTTAAATATATCATTAACGATTGGGCAAACGGCAGTCGGATTCTCAATAAACTCGGAACCTGGCCATGTATCGAACAACTGACCCAATGTTTTGGATCGTTCTCCCGACTCTACAAACCCAAAAAAACATATCCCCCGCTGAGTGGTTGCCAACAAACACTCACCTAAAGGCGAATCACAGACACCATACGAAATCTGTAAGCCTGAACCCTGTTTTTTAAAATCGCCAGGCGTCATTGCATCGAAGGTAATGAATAAATCGTGGAGGCGACTAGGACCTGACAAACCTGCATCCAAGGCGGTTTCAAGTAGGTTTTTCGACTCGATCAATCTTTCTTTAGTGTACTCAAGCGTTATAAACTGCATGAATTGGATCGGGCTTATCCCAGCCCACCGCTTGAAGAGCCTTTGAAAATGATATTTACTTAAATGAACGCTCTTCGCCATCTGATCCAAGGACGGTTGGGATTTAAAATTTGCTTCGATGAATTGAATTGCTTTTTCAATCCGTTGGAAGTCCTCGGACTGCTGTGAATAATCATATGTATTCATTCCAAACCTTTTTCATTGTTAACCCACCGTCATAATACTGAACTATAGCAAAGACACCCACCCGAATCTTGCTATAAAATTCAGCAACATTCGGGTCGCAGCGTTCCCCTGCAAACACGTATTATTGAAGCAAGCAAACAATGTGACAAGTCTGGTAGGCTAAGACAATTAATCGGGGGATACATGAAAGCACAGAAAAGTGTACGAATATCCGAAGCAGTTAACCACGTAATGGGATTTCAGGAATGGGTTCTTATCGTTTTATTATCAATTCTATGGGGAGGCTCTTTTTTCTTTGTAGGTGTGGCCGTCAAAGACTTCCCACCTTTCACTATAGGGCACCTCGAATAATTGAATTCTGATATATCCTTAGCACCGGATTATTCCGTCAGGATCATTGCTGATCCTGAAAAACCTGTTCTTTGACACCTTGTGGGTTGTAAAGCCCTCTGAAATCGACCGAAAGAACGTACTTATCCTACCAGAAAGGCATTGTACACACGCTTTTTCAGCTGCACACAGCGCATCATATTGTAGGTCAGGTTTGACAGACCAATTTTTGCTGCTGCTCTCTGGCAATGCCTATGGTGTGGATAACCATTGCGTGCATGGTATTGGCAAGAAATCCGAACACATGCTCTCCTCTAGCCCGGTACTTTGATTTCCGCTTGTTTGAGGCTTTTTGTGATTTCGTCAGCTTTTTGGTTCGGGTGCTTTTTTCATGCACCTCACTCTGCATCCCGCACCAGTTGATGCTTTCCTCCTGGCCGATGTACGCGCTGTCAGCATAGAGCTTCTGACCGGCATCATCCTTGTCGATCAGGGTTTCGAGTTCCTGTGAATCGTGAGTCGAGCCATCACTGACGGCATAGGCACCGATGAGCTTGGTACCATGATCGACCTTGATATGGTTCTTGTAGCCATAGAAGCTCATCTTGTTCTTCTTCGTCCAACGAGCATCACGGTCTTTCTGGCGCAGCTTGTTCGGCTTCTTCTTCCATGATTCAGGAGTTTCTCCCTTTTTTATCTGGTTGTTCTCGTCGCGGCTATTGTGTTGCCGGGGTGTTTCGACAATGCTGGCATCAACAATCTGGCCGGTTTTAGCAAAGACTGACTGATCGTCAAGAGCCTGATTGAACCGGTAGAACAAGGCTTCGATCACTTCTTCCTGGATCAGCGTTTCGCGAAACTTCCAGATCGTTTTAGCATCTGGTACTTTATCGCTGACCTTTAGGCCAAGAAACCTCATGAAGCTGCGACGATCGGTGATCTGGTACTCCATCTGGTCATCTGACAGACTGTAAAGGCTCTGGAGAATCATGATCTTGAACATCATCAGCCGATCAAACGGAGGTCTACCGACATTATTGCTGTTCTTGGGTTTATTGAAGACCACATCGAGAATCGGAGCAAAGAGCTTCCAATCGATATGGTCATTGAGTTTGACGAGAGGGTCTTTCAGCTTGGTGAGTTTTTCGAGCAAAAAATGATCGTCAAAAAAGCCGAGTGGGTTGATGTTTTTCATAACAACAGGTCAAATTGAGAGGATCTGTCACAACATACGACTTTTTCGACTTCTTTATAACTCTTAACTCGTTGTTTTTCTGAGAGATATATCACTCAATAATAAATAGAGGTGCCCTATAGTACTTTGCCGGGTGGCCCTCGCATCGGCTATTCTTCTGGTCGTCATATATCACCCTTAAGTGCCATTTTACTTGGTGTCATGGTTTTAGGAGAACGACTGGAATGGAATGCATTTGTTGGGATGGGACTGATATTTATTGGCTTGATCGCAATTGATGGACGCTTATTAAAAAGGTTTAAGCGCAAAGAAACAGCTTGGTATTATGAGATATAAAAGAACTTTTTAATCCCTCAAAAGGACTGGCTATGGAATATTGCCTGCAGCACCCAATCAGAGCAGGACACTTGCGGAAACTGTGACTGCCCCCCACGGTTGCATCACAATCCCGGGCGGAGAACATCGAGACGGAAAATTGGGAAGGATGTGCCCGACGGCGTAAGTCTGCAAAGACAGAGCAGAAACGACAAAACCCCGAGGGGATCAACCCACAGGGTCTTGCGTTAAATAAGAACCTCTGATTTCAGCGGATAGAATTTTAGCTCCGCGAGTAGGACTCGAACCTACAACCCTCTGGTTAACAGCCAGATGCTCTACCATTGAGCTATCGCGGAATGGTCGTTTAAAAACCGTCTCTTTCGAGGGTGAATAATATACTCCTCTTTTCGCTATTCACAAACTGATTTCAAACCATTTTTGCAGGAAAAATCAAAAAAACCGAAGAATATCCCCGTTTTTTTCTTTTTACAGGTAAGATTTTGTAACTTTGGTTTCTTTTATTACAAAGGCCAGGTTGCGAGCATGGGTAAGGAAAAAGGACTGCTTGAAATCAGGATCGCCGGGTTAAGCGAAGGCATATACGAGTATGATTTCACCTGTCAAGCTTCGGACTTCACAAACCCTGAACTTGCTGAGCCGGGGTTCAGCAAAGAGATTCGGACAAGGGTAGCAGCAAACAAGACCGACAGCGAAATAACCATTGATATCGAAACGAAAACTCTCGCGGAGTTCAACTGTGATATCTGCCTTGCCCCGTTGAAAAAAGAGCTGACAGGCATGTACAGGGTTTTCTTTGTTTTCGGCGAACCCTGCAGCGTTAGCGAAAAGCAAAGCGAGGGCTACCGTGTGCTTGACAGAAATGCGTTGGTTATAGACCTTACCAAAGATGTGCGCGAAACATTGCTTCTGTCAAAGCCGCTGAAAGTAGTCTGCATTGATAATCCTGAATGCTCGGTGTATCGTGAAGACGGTGCGGAACACTCTGAAGAGAAGCATGGAGCAAAAAGCCCTTGGCAAGAATCGCTGGAAAAATTGAAGAACAAGTATCATTAAGAAGTTTGTAATAAACAAGCACTGTTATGGCAACACCTAAATCGAAAGTTTCAAAATCAAGACGGGATAAAAGGCGTGCACAGTTTACCGCACGCAGTAAAGCTGCTGCAACCGTAATATGCCCGAATTGTGGTGAACCGACACTTCCTCACCGAGCATGCCGTCATTGCGGCCACTATCGTGGCCGGGCAGTAACCAGGAAAGCCTCAAACAGCTGAACACAACATAACCGGACTCCAAGATGCTGACAATTGCCGTTGACGCAATGGGGGGAGATAATGCCCCTGAATGCGTCGTGGAAGGAACAATCCAGACTCTTCGGGAGGCGGGAAACAGGCTGGAGGTTTTGCTGATCGGCCAGGAGGAGAAGGTACAGCCTCTCCTCGACAAGCACGACACAAACGGCCTCAAACTGCGGTTCATGCACGCCCCTGAAGTGATTACCATGAATGATGTCCCGGCCATTGCCGTCAAAACCAAGCAGCATTCATCACTTGTCAAAGGCCTGGTGTTATGCAAGGAAAAGAAAGCAGATGGTTTTGTCAGCGCTGGAAACACAGGGGCACTTATGGCTGCATCCCTGTTTGTTCTCGGACGTATTCCCGGAGTGCATCGCCCCGCTATTGCAGCTTATTTCCCAAGGCTTGCTCCCGGCCTTACCAACGTTGTTGATGTCGGCGCAAACGTTGACTGCAAACCGGAGCATCTCGTCCAGTTCGCTGAAATGCTGACCATTTACCAGCGCGATGCTGCCGGCATGGAAAAACCTCTGACAGGCCTGTTGAATATCGGTGAAGAAGAGAACAAGGGTCCGGAACTTCTGAAACAAACCTACAGCCTTCTCCAGGAAGCTGATAGAAAAAACAAAGTCAACTTTATCGGTAATATTGAAGGCAACGACATCCTGTCGGCCAGGGCATCGATCATTGTGTGCGACGGTCTTGTGGGTAATACCTTGCTGAAATTTGGGGAAAGCATACCTGAATTTTTAAGCTCTATTTTCAAGCCCTCCCTGAAAGAACTGGTCGTATCCGGCCAACTTGATCCGAAAGCAGCCGAGCTCACCGCAAACGCCTTCAAAGCGATGTTCCAGCCGTTCGATGTGGAAAAATTCGGTGGGGTACCGTTTCTCGGGGTTGATGGGATTTCCATTGTTGGCCATGGACGCTCATCGGCAAAGGCAATCATGAACATGATCTTTATGGCCGAACACATGATTGAGAAACAGGTAAACCAGCATATTGCCGAAGCTCTGGCAGACAATTAACCAAGACCCCTACAACCTCTTGAAAATAAAGCATCCAGAAACCACACACCGAACATCAGTCTCTGCATAGTCAGGAAGAGTTCCCTTAGATTTAACGTTATTAAACTATATGAAAGCTGTAATCACTTCGACTGCAAAGTACCTTCCTGAAAGTATTCTGAGTAACCGGGACCTCGAGAATATACTCGATACCAATGATGAGTGGATTCGCACACGAACAGGAATACGTGAGCGAAGAATATTGAAAGATCCTGAAAAAGCCACCTCGTATTTGTGCACTGAAGTTGCACAGCAGATTCTGGAGAAACGGGGAATTTCTGCAGCAGAGATCGACCTTATCATCGTGGCAACCATGACCCCCGACATGATATTTCCCTCGACAGCCTGTCTTGTCCAGAAAGACATTCAGGCTATGAACGCCTGGGCTTTCGATCTCTCCGGGGCCTGTTCAGGGTTTCTTTACGCTCTCAATACCGGCGCGCAGTTCATAACCGCAGGAACCCACAAAAAAGTGCTGGTTATCGGAGGAGAAAAAATGTCGGCCATTATGGACTATACCGACAGAAGTACAAGTGTTCTTTTCGGCGACGGAGCCGCCGGGGTATTGCTTGAGCCGGGAAAGGATGACAGCCATGGCCTCATTGATGCCAGACTGTATTCCGACGGCAGAGGCGGCGACAATCTCTGCATGCCCGGAGGAGGCAGCCTCCGCCCAACGACGCATGAAACCGTTGACAGGAAACTTCACTATCTCCAACAGGATGGACGACAGGTATTTAAATCCGCTGTGGTAGGCATGGCGGATGTTGCGGCTGAAGTCATGAACAGAAACCACCTGACCAGTGAAGATATAGATTTCCTCATTCCTCACCAGGCCAACCACAGAATCATACAGGCAACTGCCGAACGTATGGGTATCGACATGGAAAAAGTCGCTATAAATATCGATCGTTACGGCAACACTTCGGCTGCAACCATCCCGATCTGTATTGCGGAACTTGATGAAGAAGGCAAGCTGCAAACCGGGAACAATCTTATCCTTGTCAGCTTCGGCGCAGGATACACCTGGGGAGGGATTTACCTCAACTGGCTATAAAACAGTTCATCACTGTAACAGAAAAATCACTTCATGAAAGCGTTTGTATTTCCCGGCCAGGGCTCACAGTATTGCGGCATGGCCAAAGACATTTATGAGAAGTATCCTGAAGCCCGCTCCATGATGGACCGGGCGGATGACATCCTCGGATATTCCATCACTGATATCATGTTTAACGGGACCGAAGATGACCTTCGTCAGACAAGGTACACCCAACCAGCAATCTTTCTGCACAGCATCTCCGTCGCCACACTTCTCGGCAACAAAGAGGCAGGCATGACCGCAGGACACAGTCTTGGAGAATATACGGCACTATGTTACGCAGGGGCAATGAGTTTTGACGACGCCGTACTCATTGTATCCAAAAGAGGCGAACTGATGCAGAATGCAGGCACAATGAACCCCGGTACAATGGCGGCGGTAATCGGCATGAGTGATACGGCGCTTGAGAAGCTTCTTGCTGAAGCACAATCTTCCGGTATCGTTCAGGCGGCAAATTTCAACTCTCCTGGCCAGGTAGTTATTTCCGGAGACATCGAAGCTGTCAGAAAAGCCGTAAAACTGGCCCCTTCCATGGGTGCAAGAATGGCCAAAGAGCTTGTCGTATCCGGCGCGTTTCACTCTCCGCTCATGAAACCCGCCGAAGAGCAGTTGAAAGCTTCCCTTGACGAGATCACCATTAATGATTCCCGAATCCCGGTTTGCATGAACGTTGTGGCAAAGCCCGTTACAAATGCGGACGAGATCCGCAACAACCTCGTACTTCAGCTTACCCGTTCTGTGCGATGGGCTCAGTCGGTTGAAGCGATGATTGCCGAAGGCGTCACTTCATTTATTGAAACCGGTCCACAGAAGGTTCTTCAGGGGCTGATCAAAAGAATCGACCGGTCGGCTGCCATTGACGGTGTCGACAACGCAGGGCAGATCGCACAGAAACTATCGTAAACAATGAGAAACAAACAACCGGATAAAACTATGTTTGAAGGCAAAACAGCCATTATAACAGGCGCGGCACGAGGTATTGGTCAAGCGATTGCCGTAGACCTCGCAGCAAAAGGAGCAAGCATTGTCATCTGTGATCTTCAGAAAGAATGGCTTGAAGAAACAGCCGATGCCGTCCAAAAAATCGGCCGAAAAGTCACCTGCCGGGAACTCGATGTTACCAACCACGATGCCGCACAGTCAACGTTTCAGGAAATAGCATCCGAGACCGGCTCAATAGACATCCTGGTCAACAATGCAGGCATCACGCGTGACGGGCTGCTTATGCGTATGAGTGAAGCTGACTGGGATGCCGTACTTGCGGTGAACCTCAAAGGCACCTTCAACTGCACCAAGGCAGTCACCCGCACCATGATGAAGCAGCGCTCAGGCGCAATCGTCAATATTGCATCGATTATCGGACTCATGGGAAATGCCGGCCAGGCAAATTACGGTGCGTCGAAAGCCGGTGTTATCGCATTCACGAAGTCGGCCGCCAAGGAATTTGCGTCAAGGAATATCAGGGTTAATGCTGTTGCACCCGGTTTTATCACCTCGAAGATGACCGATGCACTCTCCGAGGATGTACGCGACAGAATGCTCGATGCAATCCCGCTGAAGCGGTTCGGGAAACCTGAAAATGTAGCAAGTGTCGTCTCGTTCCTCGCAAGTGATCAGGCCGAGTACATCACGGGTGAAGTCGTGAACATAAGCGGCGGCATGGTCATGTGATTTGGCAGAGGTCGGTCTGGTTCGTATATTGCCTGACATTTTTTGTATGTGTTAATATATAACATCAACTACCTAACTCTAATCTGGAGAGAATGACAATGAGCGCTGAAATCAAAGACAAAGTTTACGATATCATCGTAAGCAAAATGGGTGTCAACAAGGATCAGATCAAACCTGAATCAAAATTTGCTGATGACCTCGGCGCCGATTCGCTTGACACTGTTGAGCTGATCATGGAGCTTGAAAATGAGTTTGATATTCAGATCCCTGACGAAGATGCGGAAAAAATAAGCACCGTCCAGCAAGCAATAGACTACATCGTCAGCAACAAGTGATTTCCATGCTGCATTCAGGCACAGAGGTTTAACGTTAAAGAATTGAAATGGGTCAGGAACGCAAGCGCATCGTTATTACCGGTATAGGGGTTTTATCCCCTATCGGTTTATCAAAGGAAGATCTCCAGAAATCCCTTTATCAGGGAAAAAGTGGTGCTGCGCCCATAACCTACTTTGACACAACGGGCTTTTCAACACGTTTTGCCTGTGAGCTGAAAGGATTTAGGGCTGATGACCATATGGACTCCAAATCCACCTCACGCATGGACCCGTTCAGCCAGTATGCCGTCATAGCTGCAGAACAGGCCCTGAAAGATTCAGGGCTTGACCTTTCCACTATAGATCCGGCAAGAATAGGGGTGGTCCACGGTTCAGGAACCGGGGGCATGACCATTCATGACAAACAGATGCGAGTATTCCTCGACAAAGGACCTCGCAGGATAAGTCCGTTTTTCATACCGATGCTTATACCTGACATCGCGGCCGGCCAGATTTCGATGAGAAACAAACTGATGGGCCCGAATTACGCAACTGCCTCAGCATGCGCCACTTCCCTGCATGCGATCATCGATGCATGGATGCTCCTGCAGCTCGACATGGCCGACTACATGGTATGCGGTGGCTCCGAAGCCGCCATTACACCAATGAGCGTCGGCGGCTTTAACGCTGCCAAGGCACTGTCCACGTTCAACGATTTTCCGGAAAAGGCATCGCGGCCATACGACAGAGACCGGGACGGCTTTGTCATGGGAGAGGGTGCAGGTTCACTGATCCTTGAAACACTTGAGTCAGCCCGGGCACGCGGCGCAAAAATCTATGGTGAACTGGCCGGTGTTGGTGCTTCAGCAGACGCTCATCACCTTACGGCCCCTCACCCTGAGGGGACAGGAGCTTTCAATGCCATGAAAAGCGCACTCGACAAGGCGGGAATTACCCCCGATGCAATTGATTACGTCAATACGCACGGAACAGCTACACCACTGGGTGATATCGCCGAACTCAAAGCCATCAAAAAACTCTTCGGCGAGCATGCCTACAAAGTCAGCATCAGCTCCACGAAATCAATGATGGGGCATCTGCTGGGAGCTGCCGGTGTCGTAGAATCCATTGCCTGTCTGCTCGCCATGGACAGCCAGGTCGTGCCTCCGACGATCAATATAGAAAACCTCGACCCTGAAGTTGATCTTGATGTCACCCCGAACACACCGAAGGAACGAAAAATCGAATACGTGCTCAACAACGGCTTTGGCTTTGGAGGCCATAACGCAACCCTTATTTTCAGAAAAATATAGGCATCAGCAAACCACCTGCAGTTCATGGCAAAGCTCTGGCATAAACTGAGTTCATTAGCCTTTCACCGCTCTCAAAGCAGGAATGATGAGCCCGAAACCACAGGAAAAACAGACAGCAGTACTCCACCGTTTCCTGATACTACCAACTCTTGGCTGACCGGCCTCCTGGGATTTACACCTTATCATCCGGGAATATATCTCATCGCCCTGACCCACAGGTCCGTAGTTCATGACCAGGCACAGCCTGCCGACTCCAACCAGCGTCTCGAGTTTCTTGGCGATGCCGTCCTCGACCTGATCATTTCCGAGCATCTGTACACCTCTTTTCCCGATAGCGACGAAGGGAAACTATCAAACAACCGCGCAAAAATTGTCAACAGAAAATCGCTTGCCGACTTTGCCGGAAAAATCTCTCTGGGTGAACACCTGCTCATCGGCGAATCTGCGGACAAAAGCACAATACAGACCAGCGAATCTGCTTTGGCGGACGCTTTTGAAGCCCTCATCGGAGCAATTTATCTGGATACCGGACTTACTGAAACAAAAAAATTCATTTTACGGCATGTCATTGAGCACGTCGACCTTCAAAAACTGGATGCCGTTGAGCACAATTATAAAAGCCGTCTGATCGAGTACACCCAGTCCCGGCAGATCGCCTCCCCCGTGTACACTGTTGTTTCGGAAGAAGGGGCCGAGCATGAAAAACTGTTTACTATAGAAGTGTCCTGTGACGGCATAATTCTCGGCAAAGGAACTGCCGGAAGAAAAAAAGATGCAGAGCAATCAGCAGCAAAAGAAGCACTTGCGGCGTTGGAAACGAAAACATCTATAGAAACTGACTGAAATCTCTCTCCCGGCCTGCCGCCTGTTGTTTTTCCGCATTGTAATATCTATCAAGTCATCTATATTTAACGTTTACAACGACCTTTCCGACAGCCATACTCTCACTATTTGTATCAGTACAATGAAAGAAGCGCTCATTTTTGATCTTTCCCGCAAAGGGCGAAGAGGCATCCGTTTCGGCTCTCCCGATGTACCGTCAAAACCTGTTCAACAGATGATTCCTCAAAAACATCTGCGTTCCGAACCCGCGGATCTGCCTGAACTTCCTGAAAGTGAAGTGGTACGTCATTTCATACGCCTGTCGAACCTCAACTATCATGTTGACAAGAACATGTACCCTCTCGGCAGTTGCACGATGAAATATAACCCCAAAATCAACGACTATACTTCCGGTCTTCAGGGTTTTACGTCAATGCACCCTTTACAGCCGGAAAAAACCGCCCAGGGCTGCCTCAGGCTTATGTACGAACTCAGTGAGATGTTGTGTGAAATTGCAGGCATGGCTGCGGTAACCCTGCAGCCGGCAGCGGGCGCTCACGGAGAACTGACAGGCATTCTTCTGATTAAAAAATACCATGAATCCCTTGGTTCGAAACGGAACAAGCTTCTGGTAGTCGATTCCGCTCACGGCACCAACCCTGCTTCAGCAGCAATTGCAAATTACGAGATTGTTTCGATTAACAGCAATGCTGAAGGGCGTACCGATATTGAAGACCTTCGCCAGAAACTCACACCCGATGTCGCAGCACTGATGCTGACCAACCCGAATACACTCGGACTATTCGAAAAAGATATCCTGGCCATTGAAAAACTCGTCCATGAAAACGGCAGCCTTATGTACATGGACGGAGCGAACATGAACGCCCTTACAGGGATCACCAGGCCGGGAGATATGGGCTTTGACATTGTTCACTACAACCTGCACAAAACGTTTTCAGCCCCTCACGGAGGAGGAGGACCGGGAAGCGGACCGGTCGGAGTCTGCGATAAACTTGTCCCGTTTCTGCCTGTACCGGTCATAGAAAAAACCGGGGAAAGCAGCAACGCCCGCTACACCATGAACATGGACAGACCTGAAAGTATCGGGCGCATGATGAACTTTTATGGAAACTTCGGCGTCCTTGTCCGGGCATACACCTATATTAGAATGCTGGGAGCCGAAGGAATGCAAAGAATCTCCGAAAACGCAATTATCAATGCCAACTACCTTCTCTCCCGGCTGCTGAAAACGTTCGATCTTCCTTACCCGAAACCGGTGATGCACGAATTCTGCCTTTCGGGTGACCGGCAGAAAAAACAGCACAATGTCAGGACACTCGATATCGCAAAGCGGCTTCTCGATTATGGTTTTCATGCCCCGACAATTTACTTTCCGCTTATTGTCAGCGAAGCACTCATGGTTGAACCCACCGAAACCGAAACACGGGAAACGCTCGATGCTTTTGCAGATGCCCTGCTGGCTATCGCCGGCGAAGCAGAAAACAGCCCTGAACTGCTACTCAATGCCCCGGGGCAAACCCCGGTACAAAGACTTGACGAAGCACAAGCATCGAGACAACTCAATGTTTGCTGTTTCGGTTGCTGAAAACCGTTTTTTTTCTTTCCCTGTAAACTAACATCGGGGCTTCGTCTTTACGGAGCCCCATCCGGTTAACAAGCCCTCAAACCATTCAGCCTTCCTGCTGACAAACTATCCGGCGATCAAGCCGACAAGCATTCTTTTAACCGAAATGTGACTTCGAAGTATTGGCAATTTCGGAATATGAGCGTATACTCATACAAACAACCGAGCCATGTTTTTACGCAGAACAAAAGTACTTGTCCTCAACAGCAGCTATGAGCCTCTGAGCATTTGCGATGCACAAAAAGCCATTGTGCTGCTTTTCTGCGGAAAAGCGGTAACGGTCGCACATCATCCTGAGAGATTCATCTGTACGGTTTCCGAATCCTTTCCGCTGCCGAGTATTGTGCGGTTAACCGTTTATGTCCGGGTACCGTACAAAAAAATAATGTTGAACAGAAAAAATATTTTCAGGAGAGATAACTTCCAGTGCCAGTACTGTGGACAAACGGATAAAACCTTGACGATCGACCACATGGTACCACGTTCAAAGGGCGGAGAAGATACATGGGAAAACCTTATTACCGCCTGCAGCCCCTGCAATACGAAGAAAGGCAACAGAACCCCGCAGGAAGCCAACATGCTTCCCCTGAAACAACCGATCCGGCCAAGCCATATCATGTTGATGCGCAAGTTTATTACTACCGTATCTGAAGATTGGAAGCCTTATCTTTTCATGGCATCTTCCTGAATAAAGCTCCCGGTGTAACCATTCAATTCCTTGGCCCGGCAAGCCGATGAAGGACAAAAATCCCTGACATTTCTGTTATGTTGATACGATATATCCAGATAGCAGTGTTTCTGTTGTTCCATACCTTCTCTTCCGCACAGTACACCGCCGTTCTTGCACAGGAAACTTCCGTTTCTAAAGCACCGACCGCTCAGGATATATTCAACAGAAAGGATCAGTGGGTTGAGCAGCAGCTCAAGGAGATGACACTTTCCGAAAAAATCGGCCAGATGTTAATAGCTCACAGTCCCGCCCGGTTCCAGAGTGCCGATAACAAACATTACCAGAAACTTTCCATGCTGGTAAGCCAGGGAAAAATCGGTGGAATTATGTTTCTCAAGGGCAATACCTATGACGCTGCTGTTCTTGCCAACCGTTTTCAGTTCCTGGCGCCACGACCGCTACTCATCAGCGCCGATATGGAAAAAGGTCTGGCCATGAGAATCGACGGTGCAACCGAGTTCGCTCCAAGCATGGCACTTTCCGCAACCGGTAACTCAGGGCTGGTATACAGCATGGCCAAGGTTATTGCTCACGAAGCCAAAGCGCTTGGGATCTACCACAGCTACGGCCCCAGTGTCGACCTGAACATCAATCCGCTGAACCCTGTTATCAACACCAGGTCATACGGCGACAATATTCCGCTGACTATAGAGATGTCCAAAGCGTTTATCGACGGTCTCCAGTCGAACGGCATGATGGCTACGGTCAAGCATTTCCCGGGACATGGCGATGTCACTGTTGACAGTCATGTCAAGCTTCCTGTTTTGCAGGCCGATAAAAAACGCCTTGAAAACCTTGAACTCAAACCATTCAAGGCCGCCATTGATCACGGGGTAATGAGCGTCATGATAGGTCATCTCGCTATCCCTCATATCACCGGTAACATGACTCCTGCAACACTGTCATGGAGAATTGTCACCCGGCTTCTGAGAAAGGAACTGGATTTCGAAGGCCTCATCATTACCGACGCACTCAACATGAAGGCACTGTACCAGGATTACACGCTTGAAGATATTTCTCTTCGTGCGGTTGAGGCCGGTAACGACCTTCTTCTTTTCTCGCCCGATCCTGAACTGACACACAGCACGATTCTCAATGCCGTAAAAAGCGGCAAGCTGTCCGAAAGGCAAATCGACAAGTCTGTACGCAGAATTCTTCTGGCCAAACGCTGGCTCGGCCTTGACAAAAAACGCCTGGTCAACCTGAACAGCATCCCTCAACATGTAGGTTTACAAAGCCATCACGAACTTGCCGAAACCATAGCCAACAGTTCAATAACCGTTGTAAGAGACTCAGGAGCTCTTCCTGTAGGAGCCCGAAACAGCAAAAACATTTTGCATATCATTCTTGAAAATAAACGGCATTCACTGTCAGGAGAAACCTTTTCAGAAAAACTGCGGCGCACTTTTCTTGCGAAAACAATCCGCATCAGCCCGGACTCAAATTCACTTGATTACCGGAATGCCGCAGATAAAGCCAAACGCGCCTCGACAATTATCATCTCCACCTATATTGAAGTGCTCTCCGGAGCAAAGTCCCTGGAACTAAGCAACCGACAGCAAGAGTTCATCAACAGTCTGGTTTCCGGCCAGCCACCGAAGAAGCCGTTGATTATGATATCGTTTGGCACCCCCTACATCATCAACCAGTTTCCAGACATACCATCCTATATCTGCGCTTACTCATCCTCCGGGCTCAGTGAAGATGCTGCTATCAGACTGCTCAAAGGGACGATAACGCCGACAGGCAAACTTCCCGTGTCACTCATGACAGGCCTTCAGTAACAACACTACAGCCATGATAAAAGGATTGTCGAACTCCTCAGGCTTTTTTGCTACATTGTCTGTCAACATAACGGGCATGTAAGGTGCCTAATGAGAATCCAAGGTTATGACCAAAAGTATTCGGGATGAATCTACGGCGAGCGCCTACTGGGGCGCTGTAAATACATTCTGCGCCCTTCGGGACGTTCACGTTATAGCTGATGCGCCTGTAGGCTGTTACAATCTGGTAGGTGCCGCGGTAATGGATTATACCGATGCGATCCCCTATCTGGAAAACTTCACCCCGACAAGTCTGACCGAAAAAGAAATTGCCTCATCCGGCAGTTCGGAATCGGTGATCAACGTGATTGAAAAGCTCGGCGATACAGAAATGCAGCTGATCCTTGTTTCAAGCGCCGAGAGTGAAATGATCGGCAGCGACCATGAAAAGATGCTGCAGTTGAAATATCCGAACATTCGCTTTTTCGCTTCGAACTCGCTCGGTGAAAACGAGTGGGCAGGCAGGGACCGGGCTCTTGCCTGGCTTTACAAAAACTTCGATGAGGGCATACCCGCGAAGATAGAACCCGGCACCGTCAGCATCATAGGACCTTCATACGGCTGCTTCAACAGCCCTTCCGACCTCGCCGAGGTCAAACGTCTTGTGACCGGATGCGGAGCCACAATAAAACATGTCTATCCGTTCGAAAGCAAGCTGCACGACATTTCCGGGCTTAAAAACTCCGAAGTGATTGTTGTCATGTACCAGGAGTTCGGACAAACGCTGGGCGACAAACTCGGCAGACCCGTTCTGCAGGCACCGTTCGGACTTGCCGAAACGGAACAGTTCATTAGCAATCTCGGCATACTTACCGGAAACAAAGAACGCGCCGCATCCTTTCTGCAAGAGGAAAAACAAAGCACATTGCAGCCATTGTGGGACCTCTGGCGGGGTCCCCAGTCTGAATGGTTCCCCACAATACGCTTCGGAGTCGCTGCTGACCGGACTTATGCCGAAGGGCTTGCAAAGTTCCTTGGCAACGAAATGGGAATGCAGTGCCTCTTCAGCCATGACACAGCTGAAACCGATAACAACGCGCTTCGGGAAGAACTTGCAACCTCTCAGCCGCAGTTCATGTTCGGGCGTATCGTAGACAAGATCTACCTTGCCGAAATTGACGCAAACACCCGGTTTATTCCTGCAGGGTTCCCCGGCCCTATAGTTCGGAGGGCTCTGGGTACACCTTTCATGGGACACAGCGGCGCGGTTTACCTCATTCAGGAGATTGTCAACGCCCTGTATGAAACCCTCTTTACTTTTCTTCCCATTACCCGCAAATCTGCACAAGTTGAGGAACCGACACGAAAAATTTCCTGGACGCAGGAAGCCAATGCTGTACTTGAAACGATTGTCGCCAACGCCCCGTTTATCAGCCAGATATCATTCGGCAGAGAACTGAAGAAAAAAGCCGAAGCCCTTGCCGCAAAACAGGGCAAAGATACCGTCACACCCGACCTGCTCCAGATGCTCAAGTGAACAGTCGAACAGAAAAAGATCACTTTATTAAACCCATGAGATTAAACCCTGACTGAATGTAAATATTCCTCTTCAATGGGTCCTATATGACCTATAAGACCTATGGTTAGACAGCCTGCTTGCCGGAACTCTTGCTTTGTTCAAACAGTTCAAAAATACATCCGCCCAACGCAGCAATCGAAACGCACAGCAGGTTTTTCGAGGTGCCCGGATTTTGAATTATGACAATTTATTCGTAACATCGTTTTCCTCTTGTCGAAATGGGGTTACATAGCAGCAAATTGCTGAATACCGGCCCTCCCTTTCGACAACAAACTGACAGAAAGCGGCTGGACGATCCTGAAATCAGGAAAGAAGCGGTTCTGGAGAACAGGCTTCTTCAAAGAGCATTGAACAGAGACAGTATTCATGTCCGAAAACATAGATGTACAGGCAGCTGTAACCATTACGTTTCCTGATGGGAAAAGCAGGTCTTTTCCGTCTGGAATTACCGGTTACGATATAGCCCAATCAATTGGGCGCAAACTGGCAAAGGATGCACTTGCGATCAGCATTGACGGCAAACCTGTTGATCTTGGCATTCCGATTACCGGGGATGCCGAAGTAGAGATCATCACGTTCGATCATCCCGGTACCCTCGGCAAGGAAATTTTCTGGCATAGTGCCAGCCACATTATGGCCCAGGCAATCGAAGAGCTTTTTCCAGGCACGAAATTCGGCGCCGGGCCCGCTGTTGAACAAGGATTTTATTACGATATCTCTTCTGAACACCGGTTCACCGAAAGCGATCTGGAAACCATCGAGAAGAAAATGCTGGAAATCAGCAAACGCGCGCTCGAGATTCAACGGGAGGAACTTTCCAGAGAAGACGCTATCGCATATTTCACCTCAACCAGAAACGACCCTTACAAGGTCGAGATTCTGGAAGACACGTTGAAGGACACAGCCAGGGTATCGATCTACCACCAAGGTGACTTTGCAGACCTCTGCAGCGGTCCCCATCTGTCGAATACTTCGCAGCTCAAGGCGGTAAAGCTGACCAATATATCAGCTTCTTTCTGGAGGGGGGATTCTTCAAGGGAAAGCATGCAGAGAATATACGGCATCGCTTTTCCATCCGAGAAACTCCTGAAACAGCATCTCGCACATATAGAAGAGGCAAAAAAGAGAGATCATCGCAAACTCGGTGCGGAGCTGGAGCTCTTTATGCTTTCTCAGGAGACAGGCAGCGGACTCCCGCTCTGGCTGCCCAAAGGGGCCATCGTTCGTAATGAACTGGAAGCTTTCCTGAGAGAAGAACAGAAAAAAAGAGGCTATGTACCGGTATATACTCCTCATATAGGACATATCGGGCTTTACGAACGCTCGGGTCATTACCCTTACTACAGTGACTCGCAGTTTCCTCCTCTCACCTACAGGGATGACCTGGGAAGAGAAGAGCAGTACCTGCTCAAACCGATGAACTGCCCGCATCACCATATGATCTACAGTTCAAAGCTGCGCAGTTACCGGGATCTCCCCATCCGCCTGACAGAGTTTGGAACGGTTTACCGCCACGAGCAGTCCGGTGAACTGAACGGACTGATCCGGGCACGCGGCTTTACCCAGGACGACTCGCACATATACTGCCGTCCCGACCAACTGGTCGATGAAATCTGTAACGCGATCGATCTGACTAAATTTGTGTTCGCCACACTTGGTTTTGACGACATTGAAATCAGGCTTTCCCTTCATGATCCGGAAAACCAGGAAAAGTACGGTGGAACCGAAGAAGTCTGGCAACAGGCTGAAAAAGATGTCAGGGAAGCTGCTGACCGCATGGGAATCAACTATATCATCGGTATTGGTGAAGCAAGTTTCTACGGCCCGAAAATTGATTTCATCGTCCGGGATGCACTTGGCAGGAAATGGCAGCTCGGAACCGTTCAGGTTGATTACGTCATGCCCGAAAGGTTCGATCTTTCCTATATCGGCAGTGACGGGCAGCCTCACCGACCGGTCATTATTCACAGGGCACCGTTTGGTTCCATGGAACGGTTTATCGGCGTGCTCATTGAACATACTGCCGGAAACTTCCCTTTATGGCTGGCTCCGGTACAGGTTGCCGTCCTGCCGATCACGGAAGATGTGCATGATTATGCACGCACCATCCACCAGACGTTGATCGACAAGGGAATACGTACAGAACTTGACCTGCGCAGTGAGAAAATCGGCAAAAAGATACGTGAGGCAGAAGTCGGTAAAATCCCGTATATGGTGATTATCGGCCAGAAAGAAGCTGAATCGGGAGAAATTTCATTGCGGCGCCACAGAAAAGGGGATCAGGGGAACATGACAATTCAGGCTCTCAACGACAAGCTTTCAAAAGAAATCAAAGATAAATCTTAACGCAAAGCGAGAACCAATTGCGACATTTCAAACAAATCGAGACCGTATGAGAAAAAAGAGAAGCACTCCTCAAAAGCAAAAAGTGACCTACAGGGTTAACGAGCAAATCAGAACGCCTGAAGTAAGGGTAGTTTTCAATGACGGCTCACAGGAGATCATGAGAACTGGCAATGCCTTGAAACTGGCAGAGGAAGAGGGGCTTGATCTCATAGAAGTGCAACCGACAGCCACCCCCCCTGTTTGCAAACTGGATAATTATGGCAAACTGCAGTACAAGCTGGATAAAAAAGACAAGGACAGAAAGAAAAAATCAAAGCCGACCTCTCTGAAGGAACTTCGGTTTCACCCGAACACCGACAAGCACGATTTTGATTTCAAGGCTGCCCACCTCGAAGAATTTCTCCGCAAGGGAAACAGGGTTCGTGCAACCGTTGTATTCCTGGGCCGCTCTATCATATACAAGGACAAGGGCTTTGAGCTGGTTGAACGGCTAACGGAGCGCCTCAGCAACGTAAGTAATCGTGAAGGAGACCCAAAATTCGAAGGAAAAAGACTGTTTGTCTATTTTGAGCCTGACAAGAAAAAAATTGAAGTCTACGAAAGGCAGTTGGCCAAAATGAACAAGGAAGTGCAAAACAAGGAAACACAAAAGTAATTTTTTTTACCGATAACAAAACGATACGATCATGCCTAAAATGAAATCGCACCGTGGCGCCTGCAAACGGTTTAAAAAAACCGCGTCAGGAAGTGTCAAACGCGAGAAAATGAACGGGTCGCACAACCTGGAAAAAAAGAACAGGAAAAGGACCCGGCGTATACACCAGTCCACTCTGGTAGACAAGACCCAGGAAAAACAGATTAAACGTATGATCCTGGCCTAAAAGTAATTGTAAACATTAAATCGAGACTACGATGCCAAGAGCTACTAATTCAGTCGCATCTCGCACAAGAAGAAAAAGAATATTAAAGAAAGCAAAAGGCTATTGGGGTTCACGGGGAAACATCTTAACCGTTGCAAAACATGCTGTCGATAAGGCAGAACAATATGCCTACCGCGACAGAAGGGTGAAAAAAAGAAGCTTTCGCGCCCTCTGGATAACGCGCATCAACGCTGCCGCTCGTGAAAACGGCACAAGCTATTCCCGGCTGATGGAAGCGATGAACAAGAAAAACATCGACATCAACCGGAAAGCCCTGGCCGAAATTGCGGTAAAAGATCCTTCTGCGTTCAGCCAGATCGTCAAATCCGTAATGAGCTAGCCTTTGCAAGCCGTGACTAATCCCATGAAGCACAGCATAGAGGAATTACGCCGGGAAATCGATACGTTCACCATACGTACTGCCGATGAACTGGAAGCATTCCGTCTCCGGTTCATGGTACGCAAGGGAAGCGTAGCAAAGCTGTTCAATCAGTTGAAAGACCTTTCCCCTGCCGACCGCCCCGGATATGGGCAGTTGCTGAATCAATTGAAACAGTCTGCCGACCGGAAGTATGAAGACGCCGAAAAACAGCTTGAAGTGCTGTCGTCAAACGCAGGAAAAAAGAGGGTCGACCTGACACTTCCAGGCAGAAAGCAGTATCCCGGCTCCGAGCATCCTGTACAAAAGGTTCTGGGCGATATGAAACAGATCTTCAGGGCAATGGGCTTTACCATTGCAACAGGGCCTGAGCTGGAGCTTGACAGTTATAACTTCGACATGCTGAATTTTCCTGCCAACCATCCTGCCCGGGACATGCAGGACACCTTTTTCATTACAAGAAACGAGGGTGAAGATGATCAGCTTCTTCGCACCCATACCTCCCCTGTGCAGATCCGGGTCATGCTTGACGAGAAGCCGCCCATAAGGGTCATCTGTCCGGGCAAGGTATACCGTAACGAAGCAATCAGCGCTCGGAGCTACTGTGTTTTCCACCAGCTCGAAGGCCTGTATATCGATAAAAGCGTCTCTTTTGCAGACCTGAAAGCCACGATCTACTCGTTTGCAAAACAGATGTTCGGCAGTGACGTACAGCTTCGTTTCAGACCGAGCTTTTTCCCTTTTACAGAACCTTCCGCAGAAGTAGATGTCACCTGCTACCTCTGTGGAGGCAAAGGGTGCCGGGTGTGCAAACAGTCAGGGTGGCTCGAAATTCTGGGATGCGGTATGGTTCATCCCAATGTGTTGAAAAACTGCTCTATTGACCCTGACGAGTTTTCAGGTTTTGCGTTCGGCATGGGTGTCGACAGAACCGCTTTGCTCCGTTACAAAATTGACGATATACGTTTACTTTTTGAAAATGACGTAAGAATGCTCGAACAGTTCTCGCAATAAAAAAGCCCCCTGTAGTTCCAGGAGGCTTTTTTATGCCCTTGCCAAAACCTTTCCGCTACTTGTTTCTTAAACTGAGCGCCCACTGTTCCATGGCTTCATTGGCCATTGGGTTTGGTGCTTCAAGAAATGTTATCACAAAAGTATCTTCCTGTTCTGCAACACCTATTGAACGGGGACGAATTGACAAAACAGAAGGATTCGGTAGTTCCTTTCCGAAACAGAAGAGAATATTTTTTGCATCCAGCATCCGGTCACTGACCATACCGTCTTTCAGTGACTTGGTATGAGCATAGTGATCAAAGATTCCGATATATGCAACAACAGGATGTGCCTCGATTTTTGTTCTGAAATAAGCGAGAATGTCATCAACCGAACTGTATGTGGTTTCAGACTTGTCGATCTCCAGCGTGTAGATTGGATATTTTTCCTGAAATAGAACCTGCCTCATGATGTTACCTCCTCAGTGATTTTGGAAAATACGTGTGGCAGCTGAACTCTGCCGGGATACAATAAAACGATAGGAGGTACAATCGGCAAATTTTCAGGGGCAATGCGGTAAAAAAGTTTTGATGAAGGTCATCGCTCTCTGCTATATTCTGTATTCACTGTAGAGCCTGTATCTTACCGGACAGGTGCAGATATCATCATCACCGAAAGCATGACAGTAGGGACAGAGCTTTTTCGGCTTGTCGTTCTGTAAAAACAACACCTTGTCACCGTGTTCAGATGCTACCTTGCACAGATGACCCTGCTCTCCCTTGAGGCAGATATGGTTATGCGGGCAATCCACAGCCTCCTCTCTTGCCTTGAGCATTAGAGGATCAGGTTTCATAATGCACGAAAGTGATTACAATGTTCTCAGTGAGTTTCCAACACAAACATTACATCTTTAGTACGCCAATCTACATTATTCCACCAGATAATCAAAAAAAAACCGCGCAACGATAACGATATCGTTGCACGGCTCTTACCGGGGTGTTGGTCTCTCTACGAAAAAAGCTTAACCTTCGGCTTCTACGGTGATGTTAAGGGTTGCCGAGACATCCATGAAAAGCTTGACGCCCGCTTCATAGTTGCCGAGTGCTTTAATAGGCGCCTCGATACTGATTTTTCTCCGGTCAACAGTGACGCCCTCGTTTTTCAATGCTTCGGCAATATCTCCTGACGTCACGGTACCAAAAAGCTTACCCGATTCACCTGCTTTGGCTGAGACCTTGAGGTTTAACTGCTGTAATTTATCCGCCACCTCACGTGCAGCGGCTCTCTGCTGCTCGATTTTCCTTTTCTGCTGTTTTCGTTCAGTTTCAAGTGCTTTGAGAGCACCTTCTGTTGCTCTTAAAGCCATACCCTGAGGAATAAGATAGTTGTTTGCGTAGCCGTTTTTTACCTCCACGACTTCACCTGCATCCCCCAGTGTTACAATATTTTCCTTTAAAATAACTTTCACTGCTTTGCTTCCTCGTTTCAATGAAGTTTTAACATTTATTAACAAATTGTCTTATTTGTACTCGTCCGCCACATATGGAATAATAGAAAGAAACCTCGCCCATTTGACCGAATGAGTGAGAAGGTTCTGCTCTTTAGCGGATAGTCCCGTGATACGGCGGGGTATAATCTTTCCCTGATCGTTTATGAACCGCTTGAGTTTTCTCTCGTCGCGGTAATCAAAAAAGACAACCTGGTTCTTTGACACTTTTTTCTTTGATGCCAGCGCATTGCCGATCGACTTGCTCATCGATGTGCTTGTACGTCTTTGTTTCATTATATCGTTAAAATTTGTCGATGTTTTCTTCCCTTAATCGGAAGACAGATATTTATACTCGTAAACATGGCCGGAATCATCGCTCCGGCTATTCTCACTCATGCCTTCATTGCTATGACAGTCATCTTCGATAAAACCAGAGAGTTCATCACCATCCTCGGTTTTTTTCCGCTTGTTGAGAAACTGGATTCTGCGAGCCTTTATTTCAACGACCGTCCGTGACGAACCATCCTGAGCTTTCCATGTCCTGCTCTGCAGTTCACCGTCAACAAGAACCGCAGCACTTCTCTTCAGATTGTCACGACAGCTTTCGGCCAGCTTGTTCCATGCAACAACACCAACATAACAGACATCTTCCTGCCACTGATGATTACTGTCCCTGAAACGCCTGTTACAGGCAATCGAGAAATTCACAACGGGTGTTCCACCGGAGTTGGTTTGACGAAAAACAGGGTCTTTCGTTAAATTACCAGCGATGACAACACTATTGATTTCCGGCATTTTTAAATCAGCCATGACCTTTCCTCCGTTTTATCCAAAAGGTATCGATTCATAGTTAACTGTAGACATTGAGCTAAGTAGACTAATCTTTTGCAACACCAGCAGAAGCCTGGTGCTCATCATCACTCTGGTCCTCAGGACTGCCGATCACCACGCTGTACTTTTCAACCCTCTTGCGCATTTCCAGCAACTGCGTGCTCAAATGCACAATCAGAAAACGCAGGATGTTGTCATCGTAACGGAAAGCTTTTTCAATGGCTGCTATGCCCGACGGGTCCCCCTGAAACTCGATATGAGTATAGGAACCGATCGTTTGCTTGTTAATCGGGTAAGCCATTTTTCGCCTCCCGACTTCAAGCACATTTTCGATATCACCGCCGTTTTTGGTGATAACACTTTTTACCTCATCCATGGCTGCTGCAATCGCATCATCTTCCAGCCCGCCATTGACGATCACGGTACACTCGTAAAGTTTACTCATTTCCATAGCGCAAAACAACTTATGACAATTATGTTGACTCGAACAAATGGCGGGGACCAGGTATTGCGCATCCCTGTCCCTTGGATTCATGCCATTTCCATGAACACCACTTGCAAATTTGAACCTTAAAGGTAAAAGATTTCCTGCATTATTCCAACTGGCATAAATCCCGGAAGAACATATGTCACCGGGAAAAGAAAAAGGCTTTTCAAGCGACTTTTCAGTCGATAGAATATTCCAGCTCCAGAACAACGGGAGCGTGGTCAGAGCTTTTTTCATCCAGATCAATGTTCACCTCCCGGACCACTTTTACCAGATCATTCGAGAGGTAGAAACAATCAATTCTCCACCCGAGATTTCTCTCACGCGCCCCCTTCCAGTAAGGCCACCAGGTAAACAGGTCTTTTTTGTCCAGAAACCGTTCTCTCATGATGTCATGCAGGCCAACCGCAAGATGCCGGTCAATAGCAGCTCTTTCTTCAACCCGGAGCCCTACAGCTCCTGGCTTGTTCTGGGAGTGATGAACATCGAGATCCGTGTGGGCCACATTGATATCTCCGGCATGTATTACCTGCCGTCCTTGCTGCAGAAGCTCCCGGATATAGGCGCTCAGGTCGGCAAGGTAGCCAAGCTTTAGAGCGTAATGGGCATCCCCGTCGCCTCTCGGGACATAAGTGCCTATAACAGTAAGATTAAGATAATGAACTGCTACCGTCCGGTTTTCCCTGTCAAAATCCGGTATCTCAAGACGACAGTCAATGTCATACTCTTCCTTAAGAAACATGCCGACTCCGCTGTACCCTTTCCTGAACATCGAACCATTCCAGTATTTGTTATACCCTGGCAAAGCCTGTAACGTTTCGGGAATATTTTCTTCCTGTGCCTTGAGTTCTTCAAGCACGAGAATATCGGGTTGCTTCTCGTTGATCCATGCCAACAGGGCATCCCTGCGTGCCCGGATACCGTTGATGTTCCAGGTTGCGATCTTCATAGAAAATCAATCCTGTTTAATAGTCTTGAAATAATCTGTGATCTTTTTCGCCACCAATTGTTCCGGGATGTCCATCATACATCTGAAATGCCCTTTCGGACAATTATCCCTGCCGATATGTGAACAGGGCCTGCAAGCCAGATCGGCAACTTCGAACAGGACATACGGCGTATTGTAAGGGAAAAAACCAAACTCGGCGACTGATGAGCCAAAAAGCACGAAAAGCTGTTTTCTGAACGCAGAAGCAATATGCATTAGCCCGGTATCGTTTGTCAACACAGCGTCACAAGCCTCCAGAACTGCCGCTGACTGCTTAAGGGAAGTCTTTCCTGACAGATTCATCACCCTTGACGACGCCACGGGAGAAAGCGCCGTAAAAATTTCGTCAGCCTGCCGCGAGTCTTCGGTTGCTCCCAGCAAAAACACCTGCAGTTGGAGCTCTCTGAGTACTGATTCAATAACCGACGCAAACTTGCTCGGGGGATAGCGCTTGGTAAAATGGTTAGCCCCGAAACAAACAGCAAGCCGCAAACCATCGCCGTTACTGAACGAGGCTGCAAAGCTGCGGTCATCTTCAGAAAGCCACAGTTCACATCCCCGTTGATCACTATCGATCTTTTGCTCCTCAAGGGATGCCATATATCGATCGACAACGGAATCTTTTGAGTTGAAAAGGTTGAGACCTGTTCGGACAAGCAGCAGTTTTTTCCAGTTCTGTTTGCGGTAACGATATATTCTATCACATGAAATCGCCTTCACCAGTGAGCGCGAGCGAAGGTTGTTCTGCAGATCGATAACCATATCATAGTGCCCACGGGGCGGTGCATCAGGCGTACAGACAGTGTTGAGATACGGAGAAGTGTTCACCAACGGCACAAAAGCAGGCTTGACACAATAGTCTATGCTTGCTCCGGGATATGCCGCAAACAAACGACGCAGAACAGGTGTTGTCAGCACGATATCACCGATCGAGCTGAACCTGATGACCAGGATTTTCCTGATATCACCCATTGTAACACTCCCGCAAAACCATTCAGGACCAGAATTCCCACCATGCCTTTCGCTTTGCACCGTCTTCCGGCATCGAGGATTGCAGCATGGTGATATTGTCGGCGATCATTTGCTGAAGTTTTTCCCTGTCAGGCAGCTCTCCCTTTCGCTCATCAACCATTTCACCGACCATCTGAAATGCTTTCAGTGCACTCACGGACTGACCGGTTCTTGCAAGTGCAAGCGCACGGTTTACAACGGCAGCAATCCACTGTTTGCCTTCATCCTGATGAAGTTCACCCCGCCGGTTAAAATAGCGCAATGCCTGGTCAGCCGATGCAAGGCTCTCCTTATACCGTTCGAGTTTTCCCAGTGCACCGGAAAGTCCGGCATGACAAAGGGCGTCAAAACCATCATGATCAAACACCTCCTCTTCCGGAATGGCACGTGTAAACTCCATAGCTTTTTGATATTCCGATACTGCTTCTTCAAAAGCGCATTCCTGCAGTTTCTTCTCCCCTTCACTCAAAGCCATATAGGCCTGAGCAACCTGTTTGAGTGGTTTCATGACGAGCTATCTTCTCATTGATCAACGGACGAACCCTTGCCGGTTTCAAGAAATGCATCAAGCTGTTCGGGAATTTCAGGACGGCCTTTTTGATTGAGAGCCGTACCGGTGATTTTTGCCTTCAGGATAAGCTTTTTATCCTTTTCCCGAAAAATATCCTGGTAAAACGCGAACTTCAGCCTCGATTCCTTCACAACGTTCAGGCAGACGATAAACCGGTCACCACTTTCAAGGGGGAACTTGTAGTCCAGCTCGGCCCGGACCACAACAAGATTTATCCCCTGAAGGGCATAGGCCTTGAAATCGATACCTACAGACTTCAGATATTCATGGCGAACGTGTTCAAGGTAGTTCTGATAAACACTGTTGTTTACAATCCCCTGCATATCGCATTCATAGTCGCGAACGCTCATGGGAAGCATAAAACTGTATGATTGCATTGAAAATGCATTAATAATTGTTAATACCGCAAAAAAGCATTATCGTTCGTGCTTTGTAAAATAGTTCGATCTGTAGTATTTCAAAAAAGCAGTGATCAATGAAAATTTTAGGCATCTCCGGCTCCCCGATTCCCAACAGTAACACAGACAGAGCCGTTAAAGCCGTCCTTTCGGCAACCGGTCTCGGCTATGATTTTTACAAATTGAGCGATTACACGGTCTCTCCCTGTAATGCCTGCCTCGGTTGTGTTAAAACCAACCGTTGTGTCATCAAAGACGACGGTAATTTTTTCGTCGAGCGCGTCAAGGAGGCTGATGCCCTGGTCATAGGAGGTTTTACACCTTATTCCACACTTGATTCACGCACAAAAGCCTTCATGGAGCGCATGTATCCTCTCCGGCACAATCATGGTTTTTTAAAAGGAAAACCCGGCGCTTCGGTGATTTCCTCATGTGTCCCGGAAAATGCTGAAGGGCTGCCTCCTGCCGGGATGCTGGGTGCGAATGCCGTTCAGTTTTTTATGATGGAGGAGGGCATGAACTACCTCGGCAATGTCAATCTAAACGGCAATGTACCTTGCCTGATCTGCGGAAACGGAGATAGTTGCAGCATGACGGGCATTACGATGCTCTATGGGCCTGATGCAACCGTTTCGACTGTTGGAATAAAGGCTTTTGAAAAGCAGCCTGAAGCAATTGCTGCTGCAAGAGAACTCGGTCTCCGCATAGCCGAAACACTCAACAACAAGCCCTTATAAAAAATACACTTGCCGATGGAACACATTACAACCTTCAGGCAAAAGAAAAGAGAAGATCAATACGGGTCCACTGGGTAATCGACCTCCTTTCTCCGAAATCCGTCCGGCAATCTTTTATCTGCAACAGAAAAAAAGCGTCGGTGCTCATAACAATTGTCCGGGGCAACAACTGCAATACCATTTGTTACCGTTGGACGAATCACGGCAAAACCTGCCGCTTCGTTTACCGCTTGCATGACCAGTTCCGTACAGTATAAACGCTCCTTATCTGAAAGATCGAACGAAGAATCGAAAGAAAACCCAAGGTAATTCCGGGCATTTGCTGCAATCCGCTGCTTTACAGGTTCAGGTATCGCAAGGCGATAAACAGCATAATCCGCCGCTGTGGCCAGAAATGTTTCAAGAGATTCACAGGATACTTTCCCCACCCCTGTCAGATCAGCAGCCGATGCATGAACAACACATATCTCGCCATTTTCTCTGACAAGTATTCCTGCATGGGAAAACCTTTTGTCCCGCCGGGAAATATCCCGAAAAAAAGGTGACCAGAGGCCGTCCCCATAACGAAGTATGATATCGCCCTCTTCAAAAACTTTTTTTTCAACGACCGTCTTTTCATTGAGCCCGTTCCGGTCATTCGTCATGACCGGAAAAGCGATGAGAAAAGCAAAGCAGAAAAGGAAAATGTATGGTTGCAGCACAAACTTACTTCCCTGGCTGCATGTGCACTTTCCATTTCCCATCGATCTTTACAAGTTTGACGGTTTCCTCCTGCCCGTCCGGTGAATTTTTGTACCTGACTGTTGCCTGTTCGCCCTCTACTGTTTTGTCAACATAGATAAATGTGAAATCGGCATTTACCGGCATAGCGCCTATCTTGCTGGCAAAGTCAAGCATTTCACCCGTGGGCTCGGTTGCATACTTCTTTGCTTCGGAAATCTTGCCTTTCGCAAGGTTTTCCGTAAAGTTTTTCGCGACTGACTGCGGGCTGTCCCCACAGCCGATAAGCACGAAAAAGGCAAACAAAACAATACGCGGCATCAAAGAGAGCTTCATTGTTAAAGTATTCAGGTGCTTGAAAAAATGTGTCATATTGTGTGGTGCTGTTCAAACATCGAAATCGCACCGAATATTCCCTCGATGCCAATCTGGATACCGATTACAGACAGTATCAGCCCCATAAGCTGTGTAATGACTTTAAGCCCTTCCTGGCCCAGTTTCTGTTCAACTTTCTCCCCGAGCAGGAAAAAAAGATATGTTATTATACACATGATGGAAAAAACCAGCACATTGACCACTATTTCCAGCTCATTTCCCGTCGCGGAATAGCTCATGGAAACGGCAATTGTACCAGGGCCGGCAAGAATCGGTATTCCTAACGGGCTTATACCTATGTTCTGGCGCTGTTCCTTCGAAGAACTGCCTCCGGCAGGAGCATGCGCGTCGGATGTTCTTCCGTGCATCATATCAAAACCGATAAAAAAAACCATTATTCCACCCGCGATGCGCAAGGCAGGGAGTGTAATGCCGAAAAAGTCAAAAATGATCCGGCCAAGAAGAATAAAGCAAAGAACAATACACAAAGCCGTGACAACCGCGCTCAGTGCCGTTTTTTTTATCGTGCGATCATCCATTCCTGCTGTAACAGCTGTAAAAATAGCCGTATTGGCAAACGGATTCATGATGGCAAAATAACCACCGATCATCACCAATGTGTGGCTTAGAAGTTCATGCATGATGGAAAAATACAAAATATTGCAAAAAGCCGCTCCAAGGCCTATAGACTATCGCAATACATTTATTGGAACGAGTATTAAACGTATAAAATGCATACTTTACAACTGTACTCAACACAACGCGAACAGATACCTCTCTATCATGCACCTACAATCACCCCTGGTTCTCCGCAATCCTGTTTTATGGACAATAATATATATTGCCCATGCGGTTTTTTCCTGCGCTTTCATCCCGCAGCCAGCCCTTGCGATGAGTCTCGACAAGGAAGGAAAAACTTCATGGTCCGTATCGTGGAATCCACCCACCGTCTTTGAAGTTAGAGTCAAAAACAGCAAACGAACCTATGCGTTCAAAGGTAACGGGCAAGCGGTCCTTTCGTCGGAACAGCAAGCCGGGCCAATCAGATATTTCGACTACAGAATTGAAGGGGTCTTCGATGTGAATGGCAAAACCGCGAGGGAATCAATCGTGGTCACCGGTTCCGATCCGGTTTTCAATCCACCACTGCAATTTGATGGGAGGTACAACTGTTCAACTGATCCATGGCTGAACCAGAACGCCCAGTGCACAGCTACCTACCTGTCCCACACGATACCTTCCAGCTGGTTTGCTCCGCCCATGCGCAATAAAATCCTGACAGTTGAACAGATCAGTATCCTCAACAAACAGGTTATCAACGAAGCAAAAAAGCTTGCCATTATCGAACCCCGGCAAAACGCCGCGTACAGGGATGACAGCCCTGTATTGTTCATGATACGCCAGAATATTCCCCCGGATCTTACCCTTGCTCCCACACAAAAGATACGGTTGCAAATAGAACAAACTGGGGGAGAAGAGCAGAAAATCATTCAGGATCTTTCTGCTTCAGGTTCGGGCTCATACTGGGGCACCTCCATCGATCTGAAACCCGGAAACTGGAAAGCGAGGGCTTACAGTATTGAACCGGAATTTCAACATCCTGCTGAAGCAACATGGAGAACATTCATTGTCACTGCATCAGAAACACTGTCCCAACCACCCCTGCAACCGGCAGTAGCTATCATCTCACCCGGAAACGGAGCATCTTTTCCTAACGGACAGAAGTTGGCGATCAAGCTCGATATCCCCCGGCATCTTGTCACGCCCAACTCTATTGTAGAAATTTTCGTGTCGAAGCTTCATGAAACAGCACCGGGCTCGTGGCCAAAAACACCAACAACTGTGCACAGTAAAAGCTGGTCATTATCCGGCCTTTCAACCATGCAAAGCATCCCTGCCAGCGCACTGTCCGAAATAGGCAGGTACCGCTTCACAGCTATTTTTTATCCTGACGGCAAAACTGGTGCATCATATATCAGCCACAAGGCAGAGTCAACCTTTTCTGTTACAAAGCTTCAGAAAACCCTGAAACCTAAACCCTCATCTGAAAAACCCGGCTACAAATTTAAAAACAAATAGCTGTAACCGAAATTGAGCAACTTGCCAAGATCAAAACCGGAAAACTGCAGCAACACCGGTCTTGGAAGGCATCCTGTCGGCATGAACAACATGAACACGCCCGCCTTTTTGCAGTACGACTTCTCCGATGTCATCCAGCAGGTCACCGATTTCCGGGTTCTCGATATCATCCGGAGTGGCTTCACCGGTTGCCCTGTCCAAACGGCCGGGAACCTGAAAATCGTTGTCGATAAACAACGTTGCAACCTTGCCGGATACGGCTGCCCTGGCAACCTCGTCAAGATCGCCTGAACCAAGACCTTTAGCGAAAGCGTCACCGTACTCGTCAATCAAGGCATTTAACCGCTCACGACTTTGCGGCTCAAACACTTCCCAGGCCTTTTCGTGCACCCTGCCGTTTTCGAGAGCATCAGGATTCATATCGATTCCCGGCTTCATCAGATATGGGTTCTGACTGATTTGCCTGAACAGGCCCTGGTTTTCCGGCAAAGCAACAAGAAGCAGCGGAAGACCTGAAGCTTGCGAGTGATGTTCGAGAACTCCTTTATCGACTATACGAAAAAAACGTTCAGCATCGACCTCGGCCTCGTCTTTCCTTGCACCGTGCCCATGATGCATGGCCGGACCTTTAGCTCCTTTACCATAAGACGCAACCGTCTGGTGCGGTGCTGTAATCTGTTCACCCAGGGCTTCGATCATTGTGCGGGGAATCCCATCGGCAAGAGCAACCTCGTCAAGGGAATCTTTTGTACCTTCATAGAGTTTGATCCTGCCCCGTGTAAGACTGAGGACCTGATAACGCTCATATGTCTGAAAAACGCGCACCAGAGGCTTGGTATAGAAACTTTCGGAGACAACAGCGAAATCTCTCACATTTTCCTGCAACCTGTAGATTTTGAACATCCCGGGCGCGCCAAGCACTGCCAACCCGTCAAGCGTATGATTCCAGAAACGGTGATCATCGGCAAGCTCATAAAAAGGCTTCACGAGAGGACCAACCTCGCGTTTCGGGTACTTCTTTGCAAGTGACTCCTCCAGTTTCCTGACAAGATTTCGAAACCGTATGGGGTCCTGCTGGTTTTCAGGATGGCGACGATGTGTTTTCTGGTACAATGAGAGGCATGGCGGTTCCTGTGAAGCAAACACAACAGCGGGATAATCGGAAACACGGGCGTTCATGCAACCTCCTTTGAATGGCTTCTCGGAAGATGTACTACATACAAGGGCGTTATTTTATAACCGGAAAAGTTCACCGTTTGTTCCGGGATATAATCAATTGGGAGTCATCAGTAGGCAGTTGGCAAAGAGGGAAATGTTGAAGTGTTACAATAGCTGGATAGCGAGGTGTCAGGAACCATAACAGGTTCGCTTAGGTCCTTTCAGTCCTTTGCGTCCCTTGCTCCAACCGCAGGATACATAACACAAAAAGCCCATCTGTGTTGAGATGGGCTTTTGTGGTGTGTAGTAAAAAAAACCGGCGACGACCTACTCTCCCGCTGTTACGCAGTACCATCGGCTCTCCAGGGCTTAACGACTCTGTTCGGAATGGGAAGAGGTG
>OFHR01000017.1_pt1 | contig 67542 bp, 59 predicted proteins | sample 1522041 | NCBI WGS metagenome assembly OFHR01 (sample SAMN04272335, study PRJEB24112) | coral metagenome | biome: Coral reef; feature: Shallow seawater; material: Coral tissue | host: Coral | place: China: South China Sea | collected 2014
TTCCTGAAGATCCCAAGACCGATGCTGAAAAAGAGCTCAGGACACGTTTTGCAAAAGTGCTTGGAAGTGCCGTGAACCCGGTGCTGCGTGAAGGAAACTCCGACAGAAGAGCAGCCGCTTCGGTCAAGCAATATGCAAAAAACAACCCGCACCGCCTGAGAGCATGGGAAGAAGGTTCAAAGTCGCACGTAGCCCACATGGACGGCGGGGATTTCTATGCGAGCGAGCAGTCTGCAACCATGAACGGGGCAACCGAGGTCCGCATCGAGTATGTCGATAACGACGGGAGCGTGACGGTTCTGAAAGAAAACATTGCCCTGCAGGATGGTGAAGTTATAGATACCTCCTGTATGAATGCCCGCAAGCTGCGCGAGTTTATTGCCAATCAGATAGAAGATGCGAAAAACAACGGCCTGCTTTTGTCGCTGCATCTTAAGGCCACGATGATGAAGGTATCGGATCCGATCATGTTCGGTCATGCCGTATCGGTATTCTACAAGGATGTGTTCGACAAGCATGGAGAGGTGCTTCAGGAACTCGGCGTCAATGTCAACAACGGCCTTGGTGACCTGTATGCAAAAATTCAGTCTCTTCCCGAAGAGAAGCGGGCTGAGATCGAAGCCGACATTCAGGAGGTATACAAAAACCGTCCGGCTCTTGCCATGGTCGATTCGGACAAGGGAATCACAAACCTGCATGTGCCGAACGATGTCATCATCGATGCATCCATGCCGGTTGTTATCCGTGACGGCGGTAAAATGTGGGGTCCTGACGGCGAGCTTCATGAAACCAAAGCCATGATTCCGGATCGGTCCTATGCAACCATGTACCAGGAAATGGTCAAGGATTGTCAGAAAAACGGCGCATACGATGTATCGACCATGGGCGGCGTCTCGAATGTCGGTCTTATGGCTCAGAAAGCCGAGGAGTACGGTTCACACGATAAAACCTACGAAGCTCCGGGTAACGGTACTATCCGGGTGGTCGATGCAGCAGGCAACGCGATGCTCGAGCAGAGTGTCGAACCAAAGGATATTTTCAGAATGTGCCAGGTCAAGGACGCTGCGATCCGCGACTGGGTAAAACTTGCAGTCAACAGGGCAAAGGCAACCGGTGCTCCGGCGGTGTTCTGGCTGGACAAGGAAAGATCACACCATATCCAGTTGATCGAAAAAGTCAACGCCTACCTTAAAGACCATGATACTGCAGGTCTCGATATCAGGATCTTGTCGCCGGTCGAAGCCATGCGGTTTTCTCTCGAACGGATCAGGCAGGGTAAGGACACTATTTCGGTAACAGGCAACGTGCTGAGGGACTATCTTACCGATTTGTTCCCGATTCTCGAACTTGGCACCAGCGCAAAAATGCTTTCTATCGTGCCTTTGATGAACGGCGGCGGCTTGTTCGAAACCGGTGCGGGCGGTTCTGCTCCGAAGCACGTACAGCAGTTTGTTAAAGAAGGGCATTTGAGATGGGACTCGCTCGGCGAGATGCTGGCACTTGGCGTTTCGTTCGAACATCTGGGCAATATCTTCGATAATGAGAAAGCAAAAGTTCTTGCGGAGACGGTTGACCAGGCTGTCGGTCTGTATCTTGAGAAAGGCAAGTCGCCTTCACGCAAGGTCAATGAACTCGACAACCGTGGAAGTCACTTCTACTTTGCCATGTACTGGGCCAGAGCTCTTGCCGATCAGAACAAGGATCAGGAACTCAAGGCAAAGTTTACAAAGGTTGCCGAAGAGCTTGAGAGCAAAGAGCAAGTGATCATCGATGAGCTCAATGGAGCGCAGGGCTCTCCGGTCGAACTCGGCGGTTACTTCATGCCGGATGACGAGAAAGCCTCGAAAGCAATGCGCCCGAGTGCAACGCTTAATGCTGTTATCGACACTCTTGGTTGATAGCAGAGTGGAATGACCATGAAAAAACCCCCTGTCGAAGGGGGTTTTTTTATTGCCGCAATCCTTATGGTTTCAAAACCCCGGATGGATCTTGGGGTTTTGTCTTTTCGTCAGGTTTTTTATTACCGCAGAACAGGCGTATATTATTTCTCATACCCCCCATTATCGTTGCCCGGTGATGGATGATTTTGTTTAAGTGGCTTTAATGCAATAGGTTAGAGGCTCTGTAAGCTTATTATTTCTAAAAGGACATACTGCTATGAAGATTTCCCGCCGTTTTACCACAAAAGGCCGCAATGTTTACGATATGTTCGAGTACACGATGCGTTCATCGGTACTTCGAAACCCCGATGGATCGAAGGTATTTGAAATGAATGATGTAGAAGTGCCGAAAGAGTGGTCCCAGGTTGCCGCTGATATTCTCGCGCAAAAGTATTTCAGAAAAACAGGAGTTCCACAGCGGGATGAGAAGGGTAATGTCATGCTGGATGAAAAAGGGCAGCCTGTGACCGGTAGTGAGCATTCGATCAAGCAGGTTGTTCACCGCCTTGTCGGCTGCTGGAAAGAGTGGGGAGAAAAACATGGCTACTTCGATACCAAGGAAGATGCCCAGGCTTTTTATGACGAGGTTGCCTATATGTTGGTCGGTCAGATGGGTGCCCCCAATTCGCCACAGTGGTTCAATACAGGTCTCAAGTATGCGTACGGCATAGAGGGTCCGGCACAGGGCCACTTTTATGTTGACAGCAAAAGTGGTGAAACGAAGGAATCGAAAGACGCCTATTCAAGGCCTCAGGCACATGCATGTTTTATCCAATCGGTCAAGGATGACCTGGTAAACGATGGCGGGATTTTTGATCTTGCCGTACGAGAGGCGAGGGTGTTCAAGTTCGGTAGCGGTTCCGGCACCAACTTTTCAAACCTTCGTTCGTCAGGGGAGAAGCTCAGTGGAGGAGGAAGCTCTTCCGGTCTGATGAGTTTCCTCAAAATTTTTGATTCCGCTGCAGGAGCTATAAAATCCGGAGGTACAACCCGGAGAGCTGCGAAAATGGTCATTGTCGATATCGACCATCCCGATGTAGAAAAGTTTATAGAGTGGAAAGCCAGGGAGGAAGACAAGGTGGCGTCACTGGTATCGGGCTCCAGAGTCTGCTCGAGGTTTCTCAAGGCAATTGTCGATGAGGCTGTTGACAACGGCAGTGACCGGCACCAGAATGAAAAGCTGAACATTCTGATCAAAAGCGCTGTTGGTCGTGGTGTTCCGATGAATTATATCGTCAGGGTACTTTCGCTTGTGGATCAGGGGTTTACATCGCTCGACTTCGATGAGTACAACACTCATTATGAATCGGAAGCGTATCAGACGGTGTCCGGTCAAAACTCGAACAATACCGTCAGAGTTACCAATGCGTTCATGAAAGCTGTTGAAAATGATGAACTGTGGGAACTGAAAGAGCGGACAACAGGAAGACATGCACGCTCGGTCAGAGCTCGTGACCTCTGGGATAAGATCGTGATGAGTGCCTGGAAGTGCGCCGATCCCGGTTTGCAGTTCGATACAACGATCAATGACTGGCACACCTGTTCGAAAAGCGGCCGTATCAATGCCAGTAACCCCTGTTCGGAGTACATGTTCCTTGATGATTCCGCATGTAACCTTGCCAGTCTGAATCTCGGGCGCTTTCTTGATGAAAAGCAGGGGGCGATAAAAGTTGATGATTTGCTTCATGCAGCACGGCTCTGGACGGTAGTTCTGGAAATTTCGGTGCTGATGGCCCATTTTCCTTCAAGAGAAATTGCACGTCTCAGCTATGAATTCCGAACCCTCGGTCTGGGATTTGCGAATCTCGGTACGATTCTCATGATCATGGGAATTCCCTATGATTCACCAAAGGCGCTGGCGATTGCCGGAGCGATATCCGCTTTGATAACAGGTGAATCGTACAAGGCATCGGCGGAGCTGGCAAAGGATCTGGGGCCTTTCGCCCGTTATGAGGAGAACGCCGGAGAAATGCTGAGGGTGATAAAAAATCATCGCAGGGCGGCGCATAACATGTCGGAAGACGATTATGAAGGACTTACGGTCAAGCCCCGCGGGATAGATTCGGAATACTGTCCGACCTATCTGTTCGAAGCTGCCGGAAAGGTCTGGGACGAGGCGCTCGATATGGGAGAAAAACATGGTTACAGAAACGCCCAGGTCAGCGTTATCGCACCAACAGGTACCATCGGATTGGTCATGGACTGCGATACGACAGGTGTCGAACCCGAGTTCGCAATTGTCAAGTTTAAAAAGCTTGCCGGCGGCGGCTATTTCAAGATTGTCAACCAGTCGGTTCACAAAGCCCTCGAACGCCTTGGCTATAGTCCCAAACAGATAGAGGATATCGAGAAATATTGCAAAGGCCACGGCACATTGTCCGGGTGCCCGACGATCAATCGCCAGTGGCTCAAAAACAAAGGGTTCACCGAGGACAAAGTCGAAGCTGTCGAGGCCCAGCTTGAAAATGTTTTTGATATCCGCTTTGCGTTCAACAAGTGGATTCTTGGAGAGGATTTCTGTGAAGCCCTCGGTTTTACGGAGGAACAGCTCAAGGACCAGAACTTCAACATGCTCGAGGCTTTAGGAGCTGCCCCGGACGACTATGAAGCGGCGAACGACTATGTTTGCGGCACCATGACCGTTGAAGGTGCGCCCCATCTGAAGCTGGAGCATCTCCCGGTATTCGACTGTGCCGGAAAATGCGGCAGTAAAGGGCTTCGTTATATCAATCATATGGCACATGTACGGATGATGTCGGCTGTTCAACCCTTTATTTCAGGAGCGATATCAAAGACCGTCAATATGCCTGCGACGGCTACGAACCAGGAAATAGCGGAAGTTTATTTCTCGGCATGGCAGCATATGATCAAGGCCATTACCATCTACCGGGACGGATCAAAACTTTCTCAGCCGCTCAATATCAGCAGTTATGATGACCTCGATGAAGTGATTATGCTCGGAACAGAGGAAGACCTCGACGAGACCAAGGGCCCTAAAGAACTGCAGGAACGGATTGTCGAGAGAATCTATCACCGTTCGGAACGCCGCATGCTGCCAAAACGCAGGAAAGGCTATATCCGTGAAGCATATGTCGGTGCGCACAAGGTTTTTTTGAGGACAGGCGAGTATGAGGACGGTTCTCTCGGTGAGATATTTATCGACATGTACAAGGAAGGGGCATCATTTAAAGGTCTTCTTAACTGTTTTGCCGTACTTGCATCCAAGGCGCTTCAGTACGGCATGCCGCTTGAGGAACTGGTTGACAGCTTTACTTTCACCAGATTTGAACCGGCAGGAATGGTTCAGGGACATAGCGTGATCAAAAATGCAACATCGATTCTTGATTATGTCTTTCGCTCCATCGGCTACGATTATCTCGGCAGAAAAGACTTCATTCATATCAAGGCGGTTGATGAAATCTCTTCGGAAGATGATGAATCGGAAGGTGAGGACGGGCTATCGAACGGTACCGCCGCCCGCGGTTCCGGTGTTTCTGAGGTTCCCGCCGCTGCAGGACAACACCGTAAGGCGCCGAAGTCACTTGCAGAAAAGGAGCAGCCGGGAGTTGTTGATACCCAGATTATACAGGCAAAGGTTCAGGGGTACTCCGGCGAACAGTGTGAAAACTGCGGCTCGATGAGAGTCCGCCAGAACGGAACCTGCAAGGTTTGCGAGGATTGCGGTATGACCACCGGCTGTTCTTAAAAGGATACCGGCCAGTATCCTGCTGTCGAGTTTCTGAATGTGGCGACCTGGATACATTCGCCGTTATTCGGACTTTTGAACAAAGTGAAGAGCCCTGCTCTATGTGCAGGGCTTTTTTTCGTATCCCCCGAAATAGATATGCCCATAACGTTACAGCACCTCTTGCCTGTCAAACCCCCTATTCCTCATGGCTGTTTGCCAGTAGTATGGGTGTGCTAATGGATTGTATAGTATGCTGTTACGGTCAATAAATTCAGGCGCTTGTTTGAGCGTGAAGCAAAATTGTGGTACTTTTTTATAACTACGGAGAATCTGTAGTGCAGATAATAAGGAATGTTAACCATAAACAAGGAACAACAACGTGACAAAAAAAGATGTTTCAATAGATGCCAAATGCGGGTTGGTAATGCCCATTTCGGAAATAGACGGTTGTACAGAAAAACATTGGCAAGAAGTAAAGGGGATAATTACGGAAGCTGTTGAAGACGCTGGATTTACAGCAAATTTGGTAAGTTACGCCGATGATGTAGGGATAATCCAAAAGAGAATAATTCAAAACCTGTATGAAAATCCTATCGTGGTTTGCGATGTTAGTGGAAAGAATCCCAACGTAATGTTTGAGCTTGGTCTACGCTTAGCATTTGACAAGCCAATCATAATTATCAAGGATGATAAAACATCCTATAGTTTTGATACCTCTCCTATTGAACACCTTGAGTACCCTAGAGATCTCAGGTTTACAAAAATAGTGGAATTCAAAGAAGCTCTTAATAGCAAAGTCAAAGCAACATATGAAGCGTCAATAAAAGATCCAAACCATACTACATTTTTAAAACATTTTGGTACATTTACTGCTGCAAAAATTGATACAAAAGAAGTTTCAAAGGAAGATTACATTATTGAAGAAATGAAAGAAATTAGGAAAATAGTAGAGCGTCAGGATCAAAGATATTCTAAGGTTATTGCAAATATGCATACTGTCTATCCAAACTCAAAAAATAAATACAATGACATCATAAATTATGATTTCATTTACCCATTGAATACAAAAAGCTATCCAACTGCCGATGAAATTAAAAAAGCATTCAAAGATCATGATAAACGGGAAGAATTGATAGATTATCTGTATGGACAGCTTCCAAAAAGTAGCGAATATAAAACAAAAAAGGATTTTAGTAAGGCTGTTGATCAGTGGTTAGAGGAAAACAATTGAATTGGTTAACAATGCAAATTAACTCGGATGCTTCGCTGACGCTCAGCGCTGGTTATTTGCTTCGTTATGCGATAAACAAGAAAGCTCAACGATGAACGAAAAGACAATCCAAACTATTCTCGCCGTGGCTGCCGCCATCGGAATGGTCTCTCTCGGCCTTGCACTACTTGTAGCTGCATTCAATTTGGGCTCAGAATTGGCGGTGTGGTGGTTGGTTTTTATATTCCAAATCCTCATCATGATCCTCGGGGGCGTGACCGCTGTCGTCTTCACAATCTGGGTGCTCTCATTTCCGTTTCAGGCAATCACAACGCGACTCGATACCCTTCAAAAGGCGCATGCTAAGATACTCGCGGATCTGCGCGAACGAATTCCGACATTCGTCGCATTTGGCATCGTGATATCTGAGGTTCTCATGGTGATCGCGGACAAATCGTTTGGAGGTGACCCCCAAGACACAGTCACTGTTTCCGTTGTTTTACTTGTGCTGTTTGGTATAGGCAATCAACTTATGCTCACTGATTCAAAGCTCCGATTTACGGCCGGTGCCGTCGTGTGGGTCTTCGGAGTATTGCTGCTGCCGCTCACTGCTACGCTTCATCGAAATGGATTTGACAAGCTCCTCGAGGATCTCAACAACCTAAATCTCGCAACTAAGATTACATTCGTTTTGGTTGTCTTGTGTCTCTTATTGATGCCATTTGCGATTCCGCTGCGTAGGAGCACATGAAATTGACTAACAAGATCGTTGCTGTCGAAGGGGGGTGTGGGGTTAGAGGGCGTAGTTCTTTAACCCCAATAAGTTGCAATGAGCTTTTATACTTAATATGATAAAGAGGATTAGCGATCAAGCTCATAACCAGTATAATAACGGTTACTGTTTTACGATCAAGGGGTTGAATCAGTCAACTGTCATCAATGAGAAAAAAACTTGCAAGAAAGGCGAAATGCGAGTATGGTTTGTCAAGGGCTGAGACAGGAAGATTGCTAGCTGTGAAGAACAATGCTGTCAGTTTAATGCTATGGAATGAGTGATGTCAGCATTATTGTGTTTACGGAACAACGTTATATAATAGTTGCGGTAAGCGTACATGAAAGATACGATGATCAGCAGGATTCATGATCGGATTGAAAGGTACCGCCACGGCCCTTTGGGTGTAGCCCTAGGGGTTGCTGTCGCTTTTTTCGGATTAACCTGGACAATTCTCGAAGCGTCCGGTGTTCAAGGTGGCTCTGCTGTAATCCGTAGCCTGATCATTGTATCTATCGCGATAGCTGTTCTCGTGTACATTGCATTTCTCCATCGAAAGATTGCTAAGTTGAAACATGCTGGGCAAAGCTCCTTGCCCGAAGCCAAGGAGACGGTCGAATCAGCTATTGTATCACTTGATGCTTCGAAGGCCAAGGTTGTTCGAGCCGCCGTTGAGCGTTATGAAGACAGGATCCGAGACCTTCAGAGTCAGCTACGTCCGATCGAATTCCCACTTCGAGCAGAACTTGTAGAAGGCGGCTCATTCCTCATCGGGACAAACGGAGGCGCTGATGATGAGTCTCCTCCACATATGGTCATGCTCGATTCCTTTCTCATGGACCCTGTGCCGGTTACAAATCAGGAGTTCGCTGAGTTCCTGTCCTGTCCAGAGGGGAAGTACTGGACTGCTGAAGATCACCATGCACTCTACGGCGTCCCATATTTCCTGTGCGAGTTCACAGGTCGCAATCCTCCCTCAGATAAGTGGGATCATCCAGTCGTGTGGATAAGCTGGTATGCATCGGTTGCGTTCTGCAACTGGCGAAGTCAAAAGGACGGCAAGGAAACGGTTTATGAGTTCAGCGATCATACAAAGGTAGTTGCCGACTTTACAAAGACCGGTTGGCGGCTTCCGACCGAGGTAGAGTGGGAACGTGCAGCGCGAGAAGGAGTGAGCGACATAAATGATCTTGCGGACCTTGATCCGACAGTCGCAAACTATGGCAAGCATTACAGAGGCACAACTTCTGTTGGACGGTTTAAGGCAAGCTCACTAGGAATCTGGGATCTAGTTGGCAATGTGAAGGAGTGGTGTCACGATTTGTATGATGCAGAGGTTTACAGTGGTAACTTTACGGATAATCCCCTTGGTCCCGAGCAAAGCAACTTACGAACTTATCGCGGTGGCTCGTGGATGGACGAAGCGCAAACGCTACGCTTAACCAAACGCGGAAAGCTGCCCCCACAAAACACAAATCCCGATCTTGGATTCCGGTGTGTAAGGAGAATATGATTAGGGCATGGGGCCGCATAAGTGGTATAAGAGATATCTTTTCTTGCCATGAATACTAGATTAATGCGTTCTTCAAGCAGTTCGGTATTTATATATAAGCCTGTTTTATGGGGTAATGAAATTCTGAAGAGCAGATAATTAATAATGTTATGTGAATAAATGAATAAAACCACTGACGATTACAATACATGGGTTTATCATGCCCTCAATGATGCAAAAATTGTCAAAGCATCTGAAGCCCGAAAGCTATACAGGCAAGGATGGCGTGATACACCAGACCCAAAAATCTTGTTTAAAGGAATTCGCGGTAAATGGTACAAATTCATTATTCAAAAAAGAGCATTAACAAAATGGGCAAAAAGTAACCCTAACGTGAGCATCCCATTAATTGTCACCACGACCGTTGGTATTGCTGCTATCATCGTTACTCTTTTTGTCCATTTTCACACTTAAACCCACAGGTGAGTCCGAGCATAAAAAAACCATATAGAAAGCAATGTTAATCGTGTTTAGTCGCAAATTGAAAAAAATAATCACATTACTGTCACTTTCACACTGAGAGGGAAAACCTATGGCTCGCTCTGATGGCACAGTCATTCCCAGAGTCCGTGTCGCGGTCTCTTCCACAATGGGAGCCCTGCGCCGAACTCAGACTGCACTTAACAAATTTCTATGGTCAACTGAGCTGAGCCTAAATTATGTGCTTGATCACTTCCCAAAAGTGTTCCCCGATAGTGACCAACTGGCCTCTGAAGCACTTGCCCATCTTGATTCAACCGCTTGGTTCAGGAACAACCAAGGGCGGCTCAAATATTCGGGCTCGATCGGAGACACGATCGAACAAGTCAAGGCAAACCCGCCCTATTTATACCGTTCCGTGTTGACATATTTCACGTCTGCTTTTGAGGAGTATTTAGAAGAACGTGTCGCGGGTCTAATCCAGAAGCCGTCCGGTCAAGGCTGGGGACCTTATTTCCAGTCGCTTTCACATCCGAAGTTGACTTCCACCGCAACACCAATTCTGCTTCACGACGTCATATCTGCGGATCTGTGCCGAAAAATTCGAAATTGCGTCGTTCATCCACCATTCGAGCTTCCAACCTCACCGACAGATGCCTATATCGTCAAGTTCGTAACTTCTACCATTTCGAAGATCAAGGCGACGCCATGGTGGGACGGTTCCACTGAAAGCATAGTTAGGGATACTGTCAACCAATTTATGGGTCAGGTAGTCGAACAGAAGAGCCGAGCGCCCGAAATGCCCATCGAGTTGTTTTACGCCCTATTCAACTTCACATGCTTGGACACTCTGGCCTTTCAAATTGAAGAAACGCTTATTGATTCAGGGCAGATTCTTGACGGCTATGCGTGGCGTAAGGAATCGGCCGTAAGAAGAACCGATTTGATAATTGAACACGGAAATGCTTCATAACAATATCGTTACAGCCGACGTGTTATCCGCATGATTATTCGACCGTTAACAAAAATGGAAAGTTATCCGACGGTTCAAGCCGTCACCGTGGCTCTCGCACATGGCTGAATTCAGCGTTTTTCTTGGCAAAACTCTTCTGAGAGAAGATTGTTCCTAAGAAGATACAGGCCGGTATCCTGCTGGTGAATCGGCAAAGGTTGCTGCCTGGAGAGATTGACCGTTAATCTGCATGGTTTTTGACGGGTAGTGGCGTGCAAGTTCGTAGTCGTGCGTTGCAATGATCACCGCAATACCATTGTGGTTGATTTTTTTGAGGTATTCGAGGATTTCCAGTGAAGTATCCGGGTCCAGGTTTCCCGTAGGTTCATCCGCGAGGATTATTATTGGTTCCCTGACAAGTGCACGGGCGATCGCTATGCGCTGCTGTTCTCCCCCTGAAAGGTTCAAGGGCATCTGTTTTGCCGCGTGTTCAAGACCCACTTCCTGAAGGGCGGTCATCACCCTGTCTTTTATGAGCTTGTTTTTTGTGTTCGTAACCTTGAGTACAAATGCGAGATTTTCAAAGACTGTTCTGTCTTCGAGAAGCCGGAAATCCTGAAACACGATGCCCAGTTTTCTGCGAAGATGAGGAATGTGCCTTCTTTTGATGGAGGATGATTTATACCCCCCTATGGAAACTTCTCCTTTTGTCGGTTTGATTTCCATGTACAGCGCCTTGAGAAGCGTTGTTTTTCCGCTTCCGCTTTTCCCCACGATATAGACAAGCTGGCCCGGTTCAATGGCAAGATTGACTTCCTTGAGGATAGGTTTTTTCCCAAGCTCCAGATCTACGTTGACAAATGAGATCATTTCCGGTTGTTGATTTGCAGCACAATACAGTGCTGTCACGGTGAATGTTTGACTTTTACCTTTTGAATTTTGACTTTTCAGCCCTGTTATCCGCGATTCTTTCAGCCAGAAGAGCGGCTTCTGTAAAGCTTCTCGGCGACGCATTACCGGTTCCGGCAATGTCAAAGCCCGTTCCATGACCGGGAGAGGTGCGTATGATGGGAAGTCCGGTAGTGACATTGATGCCTGTTTCAAATGCCAGGACCTTGAAAGGGAGCAGCCCCTGGTCATGATACATTGCAACAACAGCGTTATACTCGCGATACATGCCGCCACCGAAAAACCCGTCAGCGGGAAACGGTCCCTCGATGCGTTCTTTTCCCGCAAGTTTTTCAAAACAGGGAGCAAGAACCGTTTCTTCTTCAGTGCCGATAACACCGCCGTCCGATGCGTGGGGGTTGAGACCGAGAACGGCTATTCGCGGTGAAGCAATATGGAAATCCGTTCGCAGAGATTCGGATAACCTGAGAAGGAAGCTCTCAAGATCCATGGAACGTATCAGGCCGGGTACGGAAAGGAGCGGTACATGAATGGTCGCGAGAGCAACCGTAAGGGAAGAGGCCCGATCGTGGAAAAGCATTATCGGGGCGGGAACGTCACAGAGCTCCGCAAGAAAGTCGGTGTGCCCGGTATTGGCATACCCTGCTTTGGCTATTGCTTCTTTTTGAATAGGAGCGGTTACCATGGCGCGAACCTTTTTTTCGAGGCACAGCCTCGCGGCAGTCTCTATGGCTTTTATGGCTATGTGTCCTGCTTCGGTCGAGACAACACCGGGGCAGATGGGCTCTGTGGGTTCGGCGACACTGAGTACCGGGAGGACGTTGTCCGGAAAATCAGCAGCGTTTTCCAGATCCCTGAACGACCCGAATTCGTTAATCGTTACGCCCAGATCAAGCTCCCTGTTATAAAACCGCAGTGCCTCGACTGAACCCACGGCCAGCGGCCTGCAGGTGCTGTTGCCGATTTCCTGAAAACTTTTCAGAATGATTTCAGGACCGATCCCGTGAATATCACCGGTTGTCCATGCGGTAAACATCATTACAGGCGTTTATAAGCGCTGGCAATTTTCTCGTCTTTTTTCACCCCCTTCATAGCCAGCCAGAAAAGCAGGGGCTCCGGAAGAAGGACAAAAAAGCCCGCCCCCGGAAGGTGTTCTACTCCGGGGCCGAAGGTTTGCTTGAGATGCTCGTTCATGAAGTGTGCTGCAGTAAGGCCTGAAAGGATATCAACAAGAAAAAGCAGAATCAGAACAACAATCAGCTTACTCTGAAGTGCCCGGTTTTTGTAAAGAAAAACAGCAACAATCGAAAGCAGTCCGGTTACCGGAGAGACAATACCGGAAACATAAAGACCGAAAACGTGAATACTGTTTGCGCCGGCAAGAGGGCTGAAATCTTTCAGAAGATATTCGGTTTCCGTAATAAAGTACCAGAACGGAAAGAAAAGACTTGAGAAAGCAAAAAGGGCAGCGATAAAGAGATAGAGGCTTTGCATTCGCGCTAACATGGCGGCCAGAAATTTAAGCTTTTGAAGGACGAATAAAACTCAGATAAATATAAGCATTCACTTTGTAAGACCGTTAATAGTGTTCAGGATCTTTTCGGCAACTGTTTTGGAGGCGCCAAGATGGTTTCGAATATAGCGGCCTGCGATATTGCCTTGCAGTTCTCTTGCTCCGGGATTTTCAACAAGTTTCCGTAAAGCATTGAGAAGTGATGCCTCGTCATGGATTTCTGTCGCCGCCTGAATTTCGACCAGCTTTTCTGCCTCGGGGGAGTTGTGATGGTTCGGGCCGAACAGGACAGGAATGCCGTACACGGCAGGCTCGAGGGTGTTGTGGACATTGACCCCGAATCCTCCGCCTACATAAGCGATCTTTGCCAGGGCATAGAGTTCGGCAAGCAAGCCGATTTTGTCGACGACAAGAACCTGCTTGGCTGAAAAATCATCAGGCAGGGATGAGATTTTCGCACAGGGGGTGCCGGAGGCTTCGAGCGAGCTTTCAATGCGGGCAATGTTTCCCGGGGAAACATCATGCGGGACAAGGATCATGCGCAGATGCTCAGCAAGGGCAATATAGGCCGGAAGGAGCAGCTCCTCATCCTTGTGCCAGGTGCTGCCTGCGACAAGGAGCGTTGTTTCGAAATAGATGTTTTTCAGACGCTCGATTTTGCCGGTGCTTTCGCTTCGCCTCAATACCTGGTCGAATCGGGGGTCTCCTGCCTGCAGGGCATCCTTTCTGTCGAATGTTTTTGCGAATCGCTCACGATCTTTCTCCGAAACCGTGTAAATGGAGTCAAAAAGAGAAAAAACCGAGCGGTAGAACCACCGGACAAACGGTTTGAAATATACGGAGTGTTCCTGAAGAACAGCGGCTGCAAGAACAAGAGTTGCACCCTCCTTTTTCGAGGCATAAAGATGGTTCGGCCAGAAATCATAGCGCATTACCATGACGACATCCGGCCTGATCAGTGCAACGGTTTTCTCTGCATTTTTCTTTGTGTCAACCGGATGATAAAATACCGCTTTGGCATCGGCATAGTTTCGGTAGACAGTGTAGCCCGAGTCGGATTGAAATGATATGAATACCGATGCATCAGGACGGGCTTTTTTTACTTCGGCTATAATCGGCCGGGCCTGCTCGAACTCTCCGGCAGAAGCTGCATGTATCCATATCCTGGGCTTTTTGTCCGTCGGATTTCCTGCGGCTTTTTCAAGTTCTGCAAAGATGTTTTTCCTTACCTGGAAAAAGGTCTGCAATCTGGGAAAGGCCCGGCTGAACAGTTTCAGAGCGCCTGCTAAAAAAGGGACTGTTATATTGTAGAGGATAAGCTGTAATGCCATGGGTACCTGTTTTCCAGAGATAAAACTATTTCCTTAAGTATCATTAAAAACCGGAATTTCAAAGCCAGCAAGCTGCTGTGCCGTATAAACTTCATGAACATACAGCCGATATCCGGTTGGAGGTGACCGGAGAAAGTCTCGCCGGTCTTTTCAGTGAAACAATGAAAGCGATGAATGCAGTTTCCTGCCCGGGTTTTTCATCGGAAATGGTTGAGCGTCGGGTGGAAGTGAGTTCACCGGACATTTTGTCGCTCCTGGTTGATTTTCTCAACGAGATTGTGTTTCTCGGACAGGTTCACCATGAAGCTTATGAGGAGCTGCAGACTGTTGCTGTTACTGAAACGCATTTCAAAGGCGTGGTAAAAGGCAGGAAAATTATCAGCATGGAGGAAGAGATAAAAGCCGTTACCTTGCATGAGGCTTCTGTTCGGCAAACAGAAAAAGGTACGTGGCTTGCCAATCTTGTTCTGGATATCTGAAAATGGGGAAACGGGTTTTCATCGGGATGCCTGTGGGAGAAGTGTTTCGTGACAGGGCATGTGCTTTCAGGGTATTGCACGACAGTCTTCCTGTTCGCTGGATTTCTCCCGAAAACCAGCATGTTACACTGGTTCCTCCCTGGTATTGTGATGATGTCGAAAAGGTTTGCGAAAAACTGCATGACCTTCTTGATAGTGAAAGGGGTTTTGAGGTTTGTTTCAACAAAATATCTGCCGGGCCGACGGCGAGAAGGCCACGTCTTATCTGGGCTTCAGGAGGAGGGCATGATGGTTTGGGAGAACTTCAGGAAAAACTCTCATGCCTTGCCGAACCCGAAAATGATAGTATTGAGAGGAGTTTTTTGCTCCATGTCACGCTTGCGCGGATAAGGAAGGGGCAGAAGGTAAACCTCTCTCCTGAAGCCATTGATTGGAAAGCCACACTGAATTCGGTTTGTCTTTATGAATCCATACCCCATCCTTCCGGTGCTGAGTATAGGATGCTGTGCGAGGTGGAGTTGGGTGCCGGATAAAAGCGTACATTTAAAAAGATGAAAGAGCAAGTTCAACTATTGCCATCATGGGAGCGGATGGGGTCTTTATTAACTTGTAGATATTGCTGGTATATTAAGCTTAATAGGATCACTTTTTACGTATTTTGAGCTGGACAGTTGTATATGAACTGTTCAAATTTACACATTGAAATTCAAGTAAGTATAGACTATGGGTATAACAGTTGAAGAGCTTGAGAAGCTTATTGCACAGTTACCACAGGATCAACTGAGAAAATTTCGTGCGTGGTATGAAAAATTTGATTCCGACGCATGGGACGAACAAATAGAAAAGGATGCGGCAGGCGGAAAACTTGATGCTTTAGCCGAAGCAGCTGTTGCTGAACATCAAGCAGGAAGATCCAAAAGACTGTGATTCATTTTACAAGCCCCTCGTTCTGGTCAGCATATGACTTGTTGCCGTTATCAATACAGAAAATTGCTGATAAAAATTTTGAGATACTCAAATCAGATCCTAAACATCCTTCATTACGGCTCAAGAAAGTCGGACGTTACCGGTCTGTTCGTGTGGGTATCCACTATCGGGCATTGGCTGTAAATGTTGAGGATGGCTTGCTTTGGTTTTGGATAGGAAGTCACGCTGATTATGATAAGCTGATAAATGCCTGATAATTGTTGATAGTAAGGTTTGGGGCTGACACAAAGGAGGATACGCCTCATGAAACTGCATACGATCATACTGGTACTGGTCTTGTTTCTGGTGTTGTTGTTTGCCGGGATCAACTGGGGACTTTTTGCCCGGCAGGACGCCATTAATTTTATTTTTTTCAGCATACAGGCTCCGCTGGGGGTTATCATGTTGGGAACAGTAGGGGTTTTAAGCATCATTTATCTGCTTTTTATCGGCAGGCTGGAGGTCTCGTCGATGCTGGAAGCGCGGAAATACAACAAGGAGCTTGAAGAGGTTCGTGAACTTGCCATGAACAAGGAAAAGAGCCGCATTACCGAATTGCAACATGCGATTTCAGAGCAGATCGGGGCTTTTGGGGAAAGGTTTGAGTCGCTGGAAAACAAGGTTCAGGGTATTGAGGATAAATTCAGCGGGACCGAAAGCAAGGTTGATGATATTATAACACGATTCGATGAAGAGGGCGTCTTTATCGTCCGCAACGAGAAAGAGGAAAAACCAGGCAGCGGGGGCAGCAAAGATAGTGAGTCATAGCGGAAAATCAAGGTGAGTTGCAAATTAACAGAGCTGTCCATTAGTGTTTTGTGAGATTAATTCGTACCATAGGCTGTGCTCAATCGATGTATGATGCAATGATTGGGGAAAAAAGGGAAGTAAACAGGGTCTCTTGAGAGGTGAGGCACCCTGAAGATAATGATGAGATATGTTGTGATACCGTCCGACAGGGCGGGATGTAATGATTTTCTTGAGAGTCGTTTAATGGAGTCAGGGGTATCCCCCTGCAGGGCACAGCCTTTTCTCATAGAGTCCTTCCGATAGTTACATTCATTGGTGGATACCAGAACACAAGCTGAAGGTCCAGGCATTGCCGCGGCTCGTTACGGCTTTTTCGTGTGTCCTTATACCAGGAGACAGACTTATATGACAAAAAGAAATGCTTTGCCGGCCGGATTTGCGGAACTGGGTCTTTCAGGTCAGGTGCTTGAAGCTCTGGACAACATTGGTTACGAAACACCTACCCCCATTCAGCTTCAAACCATTCCGGTTATTCTCGATGGCGGGGATATTCTCGGCCAGGCTCAGACCGGTACCGGCAAGACGGCAGCGTTTGCATTGCCGCTGCTTTCTACAATCGATCTTTCCAGGGCCGAACCCCAGGTGCTGATACTTACCCCTACGAGGGAGCTTGCTATACAAGTGGCAGAAGCCTTTCAGCGCTACGCTGCCTGTATGGAGGATTTCCATGTGCTTCCGATCTACGGGGGACAAGACTACAGTGGTCAGCTTCGGCGATTGAAAAGGGGAGTGCATGTCGTGGTCGGTACACCGGGAAGGGTTATGGACCATATCAGAAGGAAAACACTGATCCTTGACGGATTACGGACACTCGTGCTCGACGAGGCCGACGAGATGCTTCGCATGGGTTTTGTAGACGATGTCGAGTGGATTCTTGAAAGAACCCCTGCGACGCGACAGATTACACTTTTTTCTGCAACCATGCCTTCGGAAATCCGCCGTATTTCAAGGAAATATCTGCGTGACTTTTCTGAAATTGCAATCAAGGCAAAAAGCTCGACTGTCGAGGCCACGACGCAGCGTTACCTTCCGGTTTCCGGTCATCACAAGCTCGATGCACTGACCCGTATTCTCGAAATAGAGCTTTTTGACGGAGTGATCATTTTTGTGCGCACAAAGACCGCGACGGTTGAATTGTCCGAAAAGCTCAGGGCAAGAGGCTATGCTGCGGCTGCGCTGAACGGTGATATGGTGCAGAATCATCGTGAAAAAACGGTCGGCCAGTTCAAAAAGAGCGTCTATAATATTCTCATAGCCACCGATGTGGCGGCAAGGGGGCTGGATGTAGAAAGGATCAGTCACGTTATTAATTATGACATCCCGACCGATACGGAAAGCTATGTTCATCGTATCGGCCGTACCGGGCGTGCGGGACGTAGCGGTGAGGCGATACTTTTTGTGACCCCGCGTGAAATGTCAATGCTGCGAACGATTGAAAAGGCGATCCGCAAAAGAATTGACAGGATGGAACTGCCGTCGACTGAAGTCATCAACGACAAACGTATTGTGCGCTTCAAGCAGCAGATCAGCGATACGCTCTCCACTGCAGACCTTCATTTTTTCCGTGAACTTGTAGAATCCTACTGTTTTGAACACGACGTTACAGCTATAGACGCCGCTTCGGCACTGGCGAGTCTGTACCAGGGTGACAGCCCTTTGCTGATGTCGGCAAGGTCACAAAAGCCGGTGCGGCAGAAAAAGGAAAAAGCCGGAGCAGGGGACTACCGGGAGACAAGGCCGTCCAAACGAAAAAAAGATCCGCTTTACGATGTTATCGGGTATGAACGTTATCGTCTGGAAGTAGGTGAACAGCACGGAGCAAAGCCCGGAAACATTGCCGGTGCGATCATCAATGAGATCGGACTCGAAGGTGATGCCGTAGGCCGGATCAGCATATTCGAAGATTACAGCACGGTCGAACTGCCGGAGGGGATGCCGAAAGATGTATTGAGAGAGCTTAAAAGAGTATGGGTATGCAGGCGGCAGCTTCATGCCTCGAGGCTCGAAAGGGACTCCAATGGACAGGGAGATTTTTCGGCAAGAAGCATGCGGAAACCGAAAAGGAAGCCGAAGCGTGCACCGCGGGTCAAACGGAAAAAAGGATGACGATTTATGGATACACAAAAGGACGTTACTGAAAATCCCTCAAAAAGATTTACCGGTTCACAGGTCTTTGCCATTGCGCTCGGAGTGGTCATTGTCACGGCAGCGGTCACGCTGCTTGTTGTTCGTTTTTTCTTTTTCCCTGCCCCATTCACTCCTGTGGAACTGAACCAGCGCGAAAAGCAGGAACTTGCCGGAAAACTCGACAGGATCGAGCAGGCCAGCGGTATATCTCTCGAGGACATGTTCGGAGGCGTAAGAGAGGACGAACTCACCCCTGAGGGTTTCCTTAAACCCGAGCCATACAGTGAAGAGGGCGCCAGTCGTGAAATCTACCTTTCTGAGCGGGAACTGAACGCTCTTCTTGCCAACAATACCGATCTTGCCCAAAAAGCAGCTATAGACCTTTCCAGGGATCTGGTCAGTGTCAAATTGCTGGTTCCGGTTGATCCTGACTTTCCGGTTCTCGGCGGCAAAACCGTCCGTGTGCGCGCAGGACTTGAGCTTGCCCTGCGTGACGGCAGGCCTGTCATAAAGCTCAGAGGTGTAAGCCTGATGGGAATTCCTCTTCCGAACGTCTGGTTGGGTGGAATCAAGAATATTGACCTTATCGGTGAGTACGGTGGCGAAGAGGGTTTCTGGAAAGGGTTTGCCGACGGTGTTGATTCCCTGGAGGTAAAAGAAGGGAAGGTATATATAAAACTCAGGGAGTGATTTCCACCAGCATTTACAGGTTTGTCATATCTCATGGAACTCGAGTTTTACGGAGCAGCAGGAAGGATCACCGGTTCCTGTCATATGCTGAGAATAAACGGCCGCCAGATTCTTCTCGATTGCGGTCTGATTCAGGGGCGTTTGGAAGAGAAAACGCTCAACAGGGAGGGGCTTTCTCAGGCTGAACGAACGTGATACGGACTTCGAGAACCGTTTCAGGCAAAAGAAAAAAATGCCTCTCCTCGATCCTCTTTACGGGGCTGAAACGGTTGTCGAGACCATAAACCTGCTTCGCTGGTTGAGAAGATTTGTGACAGTTCCCCATGTGTGCCCCGTGCTTTGAAGGATATCCGGGCGGCTGCGGATCTTGGAAAGACCAAGACGATTGAACTGCTTGAGGAAATGGACGGACAGAACTGAATGAGTGTTTTCTCATTGAAAAAGGGCGATCTGCAGAGGATAAGCCCATGGCTGTGGGAGATTCCGGAAGGCACGGTGCAGGAAATGCTTGTGCCGGGACGGTTTTACGCTTCCGAAACAATGCTCGATCAGATATTTGCCGATCGTTCACTGCAGCAGTTGGTTCATGTCGCCATGCTTCCCGGCATCCGGAAATATGCTCTTGCAATGCCGGATATTCATGAGGGATATGGTTTTCCGATCGGCGGGGTGGCTGCCTTCGACCCTGAGGAAGGAGTTATATCGCCGGGAGGCATCGGGTATGATATCAACTGCGGGGTAAGGCTGTTGAAAAGCAACACGCTCTATAGTGATATCCGCGAAAAAATACCCTCATTGGCCAAAGAGATGTATCGCAACGTTCCTTCGGGTGTGGGGCACGGCAACAGGATAACGTTCAGCGAAAAAGAACTTGATGTGCTCCTTGAGAGCGGTGCGCCCGGAATGGTTGGATTCGGATACGGAGACGAAGATGATCTGCTGAATCAGGAGTCCGGGGGCCGGGCAGCCGAGGCTGACCCTGCGGCTGTGTCGCAAAAAGCCAAGGCTCGTGGGATGGATCAACTGGGTACTCTTGGGGCCGGCAATCATTTTATCGAAATCGACAGAGTTGACACTGTTTACGATCCTGAAGCTGCCGAATCGCTTGGGCTTACGGAAGGCCGGGTGGTTGTGCAGGTTCATACCGGTTCGAGAGGGCTGGGCCACCAGACGGCATCGGATTATCTGAAAATCATGGGGGTTGCCATGTCCCGGTACGGTATCAGGGTTCCTGACAGGGAACTTGCCTGTGTTCCGTTTCGCTCAAAAGAAGGGCAGGACTATTTTCGGGCCATGTCGGCAGCGGCAAACTTTGCCTGGGCGAACCGGCAGCTCATCACCTGGGAGATACGCAAGAGCTGGCAGAAGGTTGTTCCTTCTGTAAATCTTGGGGTTGTCTACGATGTTTGTCACAACATTGCAAGGCTCGAGCAGCATCTCGATGACGGAAAACAGAAAACAATGCTTGTGCACCGGAAAGGAGCAACAAGGGCTTTTCCCCGTCAGCCGGTTATCATTCCCGGCAGTATGGGAACAGGATCTTTTGTTCTGCTGGGAAACGAGTGTGCCCTTGCCGAGTCGTTCGGTTCCTGCTGCCATGGTGCCGGGAGGCGCATGTCGCGCACGAAGGCGAAAAAAACGGTACACGGAGAGCAGCTCAAAAAAACGCTTGAAGCCGAAGGGATTTCCGTTCAGGCAGGCTCGATGAAAGGGCTTGCCGAGGAAGCCCCGCAAGCTTACAAGGATATCCATGACGTTGTCGATACGGTTGCCGCTGCCGGTATTGCAACAAAGGTTGCTTTTCTGAAACCTGTCGCGGTTATCAAAGGGTAAGAAGAAAGTCAAAATTCAAAAGGCAAAGGTCAAAAGGTAAAATCCCATTTCCTGCGGGTGCTTCTATAAATTGTCGCGAGCGACATGAGTACGAGGCAAGCGGAACGCAGAAACCGGAGTGTACATACGGTACATGAGGATTTCGAGTACCGCTCAACGAAGTAATCATGGGGTGCAGCAAATCTATAGAGGCGCACCTACCCTCTGGGATGAAAGGTCTTATGCACCTCCTTGATGAAGGAGCGGTCGATATGGGTGTAGATCTGTGTGGCGATGATGGAGCTGTGGCCGAGCATTTCCTGTACCGCCCGGAGGTCTGCTCCTCCTTCGAGCAGGTGGGTGGCGAAAGTGTGTCGCAAGGTGTGCGGGCTTATTTTTTTTGTAATTCCCGCTGTCGTGCTGCAACGGCGAACAATCGTATAAGCTGACATTCGGGAGAGTTGTGTTCCGCGTGCGTTGAGAAAAAGATAATCCCCGGAATCGCGGTTTGCTATATTCAGGCGCAGTTCCTGCTGGTATCGTTTTACCCATTCTGTTGCGGAGCGCCCGACAGGGACAAGGCGCTCTTTTGAGCCTTTACCGAAAATGCGTGCGAAACCGGCATCGAAATAGCAGTTGCTTTGCTGCAGACTGACGAGTTCGCTGACCCGTATTCCCGTTGCATAGAGAAATTCCAGAAGCGCCTTGTCTCTCAGCCGGTACTTGCCGGGAGGTTCTTCGAGGAGAGGCGCATCGAGGAGTCTGAACACTTCGTCAACTGACAGTACTGTCGGCAGGTGCAGGCCGGGTTTCGGCTGATGAAGGTTTTCAGCCGCGTTTTCCTTGAGAATATTTTCTCGAACGAGGAATTTGTGAAAAGAACGAATGGCGGAGATGTTTCTGGCAACAGAACGTGCTTCAAGTCCTGCGTCGTGAAGCTCCTGTATGAAACTCTGTATATCGGCCAGGGTTATCCCGGTAACCGGTTTTTCAAGGTTCTGTGCAAAAAGAAGATACCGATTGAGATCATTCATATAGGACGTTCTTGTGTGAGGAGAAAAGTTCCTTTCGAGCGTCAGATAGTTGACGAAGCTCTCTAAATGATCGCTGTAGGGTGCTTCAAGAACGTGCATTACAGGCAAAGTCAAAATTCAAAAGTAAAAAGTCAAAAAAGCTTGCCATAGTTCAGCAAGCCCGACATGCCGGGGTCAACAAATCAACGGTTCAGCGTTTCTTTCTCAATCGCTGTGCGAAGCCGCCGTCAAAACCCTCGTGTTTGCCCGGCAGGGTAAGATAAGCTCCGGGAATTGACGGCATCGGGCTGAAAACATCCGGGAGTCTGACCGGTGAGCCTTCCCTTGTGAAATCCTTGTTACGTTCCAGGAAATGGTTTACCTGGATATGATTTTCTTCGGGCTCGACCGAACAGGTTGCGTATACAAGCACTCCTCCCGGCCCCAGAAGTTTTCCGGCGTGGTCGAGCAGTTCCGCCTGAAGGTTTACCAGCTCATCGAGTTTATGCGGTGAACTCCTCCATCTGAGTTCGGGTTTTCTGCCGAGGACGCCTGTTCCTGTACACGGAGCATCGAGGAGGAGGGCATCGGGTTGTTTGTCCGCCTGAAATGCTCTGGCGTCTTCCGAAACAGTTTCGATGATGGTTATGCCGAGGGCTTTTGCCCGCCGCATGATTTTTTCACACTTGTTCGGGTAACGGTCTACCGCCAGGATGTGTCCCTTGTTCTTCATGAGTTCCGCCATGAACGTTGCTTTTCCGCCGGGAGCGGCGCACATGTCCAGTATGGTGTCGCCCGGCAGCGGATTCAGAAGCAGGCAGGGGAGCGCCTGTGTCGGGTTCTGCACGGTAAGCAGCCCAAGGTGGATAAACGGTTCGCAGGCATTGAAATCCCGTGTCAGGATAAACTGTTCAGGTCCGGCACTCCTGAACGTGACGGATGCGTCCCGCAAGGCCTCTTCCATGGTTTCAAGGCTTGTTTTCAGGGTATTGACCCGCAGGGCCGTCAAAGGAGGGCGATTGTCGGCGGAAAGCATTTCCACTGTCTGCTGTTCGCCGAAGAGTTCCAGCCAGCGGGCAACAAGCCATTCCGGATGTGAATATTCTATCGATAACCTTCTGGTCAGCGGTTCCTTTTTCAGGACTTCTTCAAGAGGTTCCTTTTCCGATGCAATCCTGCGAAGAACCCCGTTGACAATGCCGGCAATGTGGCGTCCCTTGTATTTTCCGGCAAGTTTGACGCATTCGTCAACGGCTGCCCAGCCGGGTATTTTGTCGAGGAAAAGAAGCTGATAAGTTCCAAGACGCAGGATGTTGCGCAGAACCGGGGCAGCCTTGTTAAAATCGTGATGGTAATAGTGGCTTATCGTGTGATCGAGCTTCAGTCTTAACCGCAGAACGCCGTTGACAAGTTCGGTTGCAAGCGAACTGTCGTTCTTTTCCAGCTTGTGCCGGTTAAGCAGCCGGTGAAGAGACTGTTCCGACTTGGTGCTGTTTTTTTCTGTTTCCTGTAGTGTCAGGAGTGCTATTTCTCTTGCGTTCATGAGGAAAGTGACGGGCTCGACGTAGTGTTAAAAAAGCCTTCTATGATCTTGCCGGCAATAAAGCAATGTATGCAAAGGCGGGAAATTTCATCAGAATCAATGTGTCCTCATCATTTGATTTCATACCAGACCCCGCGCCCGCGTCCGTGTCTTGCTAAATGTCCTTTTTCAACAAGGGTTCGGAAATGCCCTTTGAGAGTGTTCCTGCTCGCTCCGGTCAGTCTGATAGCTTCGCCTATCGTGATGCGGCCGTGTTCACGTGCAAATTCAACTATTTGCAGTGAAAGTTTGGGCAAAGAAGACATGACAATTTTCTCACGCTCTATCTTTTGTTCAAGCCGTCTGACCTGTTCTGCCAGAGAACGCAGGAAAAATATCAGCCAAGGCTGCCAGTTAGGAGCAGGAGTGCGTATTGTTCCCTGTGTTTGTCTGAGAGCAAGATAGTAGGCTTCCTTATTCTGCTCGATGATACTTTCCAGTGAACTGTACGGTACGTATGCATAACCTGCCTGCAGGAGCAATAACGTGGTCAGCACACGGCTGAGTCGCCCGTTTCCGTCTTGAAACGGGTGTATTTCCAGAAAGACGACGACGAAAACAGCTATGATCAGCAATGGATGCAGGAGTGCTTTTTCCCGCTCGTTGGTTACCCATGTTGCCAGTTCTTGCATCAGATGAGGCGTATCAAAAGGTGATGCCGTTTCAAATATGATGCCGATCTGTTGTCCCTGTTCATTGAAAGCAGCGATGTTGTTTGAGCTGGTTTTATAATGGCCTCGGTGGTGGGTATCCTTTTGGCTGTGTCTCAACAGAACCTGATGCAGTTGTTTGATGTGATTCTCGTTGAATGGAATGATCTGCCATGAACTGAACACAAGATCCATCAGCTCAGCGTATCCGGCAACTTCCTGTTCATCACGTGAATTGAATGATTTGATTTCCAGGTTTGAGAGAAGGCGTCCCACCTCCTGATCAGACATTTTGCTGCCTTCTATGCGGGTTGATGATCCGATGCTTTCAATGGTTGCAATCCTGCGTAAAGCAGAAAGCCTTTCCGGGGCGAGTGTCCCCATGGTGCGCCATGCACCTTTGAACTCGTCGATCTCTGCGATCAGAGTCAATACCTCCGGGGTGATGTCAAGGGTTTGTGTGTTAATCATACCCAATAATACATCCATTTACACCCAAAAACAAGCTGATGACGCAATGAAGCATCTATTTCCATCCAATTCTATGATGAAAAACCTCTGCAAGAAAGAGGATGAGCGTAATTAAAAAAGGAAAGAAAGGATAGTCAGCGGTTTATGGAATCACCCACGTTACCACTCCTAACACCCGGAAATCCATGTCCTTTGTGATTTGGACGTGTAGGCGCTGCTGTTATGTGCGGTTTTGGTATTATTACTTTACAAATCCGGTGTATGGTGGATCTCATAGAGTGCATGAAAGCCTCCGCCCGGGATCAAGGCGTGTATTTCAATGTCCGGATAAGACTGCTGAAAAAAAACATGAAGCTGTTCTTTGTATGTCGTGTGATCTTCTAATGTGAAATCGTCAAAATTGATAATCAGGTAAACGATTCCGAATTCCGAATCGGAAGGGGTTTTTACCTGAGATTTAGCACTATCCAATGCGGTGCGAATTTTATTGAAAAAGCCGTCATTCAGATTATATTCGCTCCCGCTGAATACTTTGCCATCATAACGCTTTTTGTCCTTATCTGATCTGTTGATCGTTTTTACTTCGCAATAACCGACTCGACCCTTTTCCTCAAACCTGATATCAGGCGTTTTAGGTTGATTTTTTCCTGTACCCTTGTTTTCCTCAACGAAACAGAGATTGTTGACAACTCGGTTTTGTAAATACTTATACGCGAACGCTTCATTCATTAAATCAAACGATAGCTGCTTTCCGCGACCATCTTCATTTTGAACGGCTTCACACTTGAATTCGGAAAGAACTTTATCACTGAGAATAGAAAAAGATTGAGGGTCCAAGCAGTTCAGGGCTTTATTGTATTCCCTGATTGTTTTCTTGTAGAGCTGATAACATGGATGATCCTCCCGGGCCTTTTTTTTGAAGGACATAATCCACCAGTCATTGGGGCACTTTTGCTCTATTTTCTGTATGATTTTATCAAACCGTGCCATTGTTCCAGTGTCAGATTTTAGGGTGTCTCTATTTATTTATTCCGCGTTTCAATTGCGTCTTTGATCCCGACTTGTCGGGCCATTCTTCCGAAAGTCGGGACTCATGACACTTTTAGAGGTGCTCTGAAGTACATATCAGGTGTAACCTCGATTGGTTTGTAATGGTTGCGATCCACAGTTTCTTGACGGTTTTCTCTCCAATGACGGAGAGCAACGGGATTGGCCGGAAGTGTTTTTGCCCGGCGCAGGTGTTCATACTTGTAAAATAACAATCTCTGTTGTAGATTTAGACCAGACAAAAGAGTTCTTTCCATATAGTTTTCGGTTTATCATCCAGAAAGGTGGAGGGAGTGGCCCTGAGAAGCCTTGGCAACCGTCAGTAATGATTGGTGCCAATTCCATCCCGGACATGCTGTGCGGGGAAGATGATTGTGTGTACATTCTGTGTGTTCATATCATTTTCTTTTCCTTCCCGGTTGAATCTTCTCCCCGCTTCCCCAGCAGGATGATTGCTTTAATCATCTATTATCGTATGCAATGAGTCAGTTACATTCCTCCTGCCGTTTTGAAACGCTTCAGGTACATGCGGGTCAGGAGCCTGATCCGGTAACCAAATCCCGGGCAGTTCCGATTTATCAGACAACATCATATGTTTTTGACAATGCGGAACATGGCGCCAGCCTGTTCGCTCTCAAGGAGCCTGGAAATATCTATACCCGGCTAATGAATCCCACTACGGATGTTCTTGAAAAGCGGCTGGCGGCTCTTGAAGGAGGTAAAGCCGGGCTGGCAGTTGCAAGCGGTCATTCAGCGCAGTTCATTGCATTGAACAATTTGTGTCAGGCTGGGGATTCGATTGTCTCTTCCAGTTTTCTTTATGGAGGGACCTATAACCAGTTTAAGGTATCTCTTCCAAGGTTAGGGATCAATGTCAGGTTTGCGGAGAATCTCAAGCCGGAAACCTTTGAAGGGCTGATTGACGAGACAACAAAAGCAGTGTACCTTGAATCCATAGGCAATCCAGCGTTTCATGTCCCGGATCTCGAAGCAATCGCGAAGGTAGCACATGACAACGGTATTCCTTTTGTAGTCGATAACACCTTCGGCTGTGCCGGATATCTTTGCCGGCCGATCGACCACGGTGCGGATATTGTGGTCGGTTCGGCGACAAAATGGATTGGCGGACATGGTACGTCAATGGGAGGATTTATTGTCGACGCAGGATCTTTCGACTGGAGCAATGGAAAATTCCCTGATTTTACGGAGCCGTCGCCGGGATACCATGGGTTGAGGTTTCACGAGACATTTGGTGACCTTGCTTTTATAATCAGGGCGAGAGTGGAAGGGCTTCGGGATTTCGGGCCGGTTGTCAGTCCATTCAATTCATTTATGCTGCTGCAGGGGCTTGAAACCCTTTCGCTTCGTGCCCAGCGCCACGCTGACAACACTATGGCGCTTGCGTTGTGGCTGCAGGAACATCCTTCCGTTGCATGGGTCAACTATCCGGGTCTTTCCACTCATCCTACGTATAAGAGTGCGAAAAGATATCTGAAGAACGGTTATGGCTGTGTTTTGGCATTCGGTGTTAAAAAAGGCTATGAAGGTGCTGTTCAGTTTATCGACAACGTAAAGCTGGCCAGCCATCTTGCCAATGTCGGTGATGCCAAGACTCTGGTAATTCATCCGGCATCAACAACGCATCAGCAGTTGAGCCAGGAGGAACAGGTCGCTGCAGGGGTCGGCAGGGATATGATCAGGGTTTCAGTGGGTATCGAACATATAGAGGATATCAAGATGGATTTTGAACAGGCATTCTCTGAATGACACCGCTATTGATTTGTTGCGCGCCATGATTACTTCGTTGGCCGGTGCTCGAAATCCTCATGTACTCGCGTGTACACTCCGGTTTCTGTGCTCCGTCCGCCTTGTACTCAAGGCGCTCACGACAATTAATAGCGGTGCCAAGAACAATGAAACATAAACTTTGAAAACGATCAACAGGGAATGGAGTATATCGATAGCATATCAGAAAAAACAGGATTTTTTGTCAGCCGTAACTCTTTCAGCCTTGAGCTTGGAGGTGAACTGCCTGAAACAATCATTGCGTATCGTACCTGGGGGGCTTTGAACCGGGAGCGAAACAATGTTGTGCTTATCTGTCACGCCCTGACCGGCTCGGCAGATGCCGATATCTGGTGGGATGGAATGTTCGGAGAAGGAAAAGGGTTTGACGATACAAAGGATTTTATTATCTGCAGCAATGTGCTGGGAAGCTGTTACGGTACGACCGGTCCTCTGTCTCGAAACCTCTTGACAGGCAAGCGTTACGGCCCCGACTTTCCCGCTATTACCATACGTGACATGGTCAGGCTGCAGTGGCTGTTGCTTGATGAACTCGGTATCGAACAGGTGAAGCTGGCTGTCGGTGCTTCGCTTGGCGGAATGCAGGTGCTGGAGTGGGGCTGCATGTTCCCCGACAAGGTGCACGCGCTCATGCCCATGGGCATATCCGGAAGGCATTCGGCATGGTGTATAGCACAGAGCGAGGCACAGCGTCAGGCAATTATCGCTGACCGTGACTGGAAAGAAGGATGGTATGATCCTCAGGCGCAACCGGCAAGAGGTCTGGCGGCAGCCCGCATGATGGCGATGTGCTCGTACCGGAGTTTCGACAACTTTCAAGGCCGTTTCGGGCGCGACAAGAGAGACGAAAAAACCTTCCAGGCGGAAAGCTATCTTCGCTATCAGGGGGAAAAACTCGTCAACCGCTTTGACGCCAATACCTACATCACCCTTACGAGGGCTATGGATTCCCACGACCTTTCGCGCGGAAGAGGGGAGTACAACCGGGTGCTTGAATCTTTTGCCATGCCGGTCAAAGTGCTTTCCATCACATCCGATATTCTCTACCCTAAAGAGGAGCAGGAGGAGCTTGCGCGGCATATTCCCGACAGCCGTATCGAGTACCTCCACGAATCATACGGCCACGACGCGTTTCTGATCGAGGTTGACAAGGTCAGCCGGTTGGTGAAGGCGTTCAGGGATGAGGTAACCGCCAAGGATAGTTCAGCCGCTTAAAGGTGCCTCAGCACCCGCATCATAGCAGGTGCTTTTTTTATTGTCATCTTTCTCGCCCGAAGACGAGGTTATTGGAAAATGACCCATAGAATATCTTTCTCTTTTTTTCCGTTCATTGCAGCAATCTCCCGGATGGTCATGGATGTCCCGGCTTCGGAAATACCTTTTTGTTCGAGCTTTGTGACAATAGCGTCGCTGTTTTGTCCTGCTATGTCGGCAATGGTTTCGATTTTTACCGTTCCGAGTGCTTTGATCATTTTCATTCCGGGATTGCCGTCGTTGGCGGACGGCATAAAAACAGAAAGCATGGTGATAATCAAACCTGCTCCGATAATGGAAAGGGATGGCTTTTTCGAAAAGTATGAGATAAAGGGTTTCCAGTTGGCTATGGTATGAAAAACCACCCCGATCACCATTGCCCAGCTCAGCCATTCATGGACGGGCTTGATATACCCTATGTTGATTTTAAAGAACATCAGAATGCCGGTTACGGCAAGAATGACGAAGGTTCCGGCGGCCAGTGGCGTTGCCCAAGATTTCATTTTTACGCTCATGTCCTCTTCCTGCTCATAGTTTTGTCGTTGAATAAAGCATCGTTTAATTATTGCTATGCAGAGGGGCGTAAAAAGGTTTCACTTTAGGGCACCTCTATTAATTTGCTGCGCACCATGATTACTTTGTTGATCGGTGCTCGAAATCCTCATGTACTACGTGCACACTCCGGTTTCTGCGCTCCGTTCGCTTCGTACTCAAGGCGCTCGGGACAATTTATAACGGTGACCTTTAGATCGTTTTACATAAAAAAACATGGCGGGTTTCGAAGAGGGGGAATGTGTAAAGGCGGCGGCGAAAGGTTTGCAGTCTGATGGGTACTTCCTAGGCTGGGCCAAGTCCCGTGCTTCCGGTAGAAACGTGTAAAAGTCATCGGTGGCACGATGATATTTTACATGCCGGTTCGTCAGAAGGACAACTTTAATCGATCAGGTCGAAGCCCGTATACTTTCTCAGCACTTCCGGTACGATAACGGTGCCTTCGGCTGTCTGATAGTTTTCAAGCAGTGAAACCATCAATCTGGAAGTTGCAAGTCCCGAGCCATTCAGGGTGTGAACGTAAGACGGTTTTGAATTCCCGGCTGGTTTGAAGCGGATGTTGGCTCGCCGTGCCTGGTAATCCTCGAAGTTGGAACAGCTCGATGCTTCCAGATATTTGTTTTCCGCAGGTGACCATACCTCGATATCATAACATTTTGTAGCGTTTGCGCTGATATCTCCGCTGCAGAGAAGCATTACCCGGTAAGGTATTTTGAGGGCTTGAAGAATAGCTTCTGCGTGCTGTAGTATCTCTTCGAGCGCGTCATAGGACTCTTCAGGACGGGTGAATTTTACCATTTCAACCTTGTTGAACTGATGAACCCTCAGAAACCCGCGTGTATCTTTGCCGTAGCTTCCGGCTTCCCGGCGGAAGCATGCGGAATAGGCGGCATAGGATATGGGTAACTGTTCATTGCGGAGCATTTCCTCACGGTGGAGGTTCGTTACCGGTACTTCTGCGGTCGGGATCGCATAAAGGCTGTCTTCGTTCATGTAGTATACCTGATCGGCAAACTTCGGCCACTGACCCGTGCCCCGAAGTGAATCTTCGTTTACCATGAACGGAGGAAAAACTTCGGTGTAGCCGTGATGTTCGGTGTGGTAATCCAGCATGAAGTTCAAAAGCGCACGTTCAAGCCGTGCACCTTTACCTGTGTAGACTGGAAATCCGGTGCCGGATATTTTTGCGCCCCGTTCAAAGTCAAGAATGCCGAGCCTGTTGCCGAGGTCAAGGTGGTTCACCAAAGGGAAGTCAAACGTATGATCAAAAGCTACCGGTTCTTTGTAGACGGCGTTGTCCTCGGCTGAACTGCCTTCGGGAACGTCGGTGTGCAACTTGTTTGGAAGAGAGAGCAGGATAGATTCTATTTCCTTTTCGAGTTCACCCAAAGTATCATCCATACCTGCAATATTATCGGCAACCTCTTTCATCTCCTGAATGAGATCTTCCGCAGAGCCCTGGCCGGTCCTTTTGATAACAGCGATATCTTTTGAGACCTTGTTTCTCAATGCTTTCAACTCGTCGGTTTTGCGGGCAAGTTCCCGGCGCTGCCTGTCGCATTCAAGCAGTTCATCGAGTTTGGGGCAATCCTCTTCCTGCCGCCGTTTTTTCAGCATTTCGACAACTTCTTCCGGGTTTTGTCGGATATAATTGATATCAAGCATGGTATGGATAACTATAAATTTTCTTATGACAGGGCTGATTTAACCATCTCCTGCACCTTTCCCCCATCGGCCTTGCCTTTCAGCTTTTTCATGGCGGCTCCCATGACCTTGCCCATGTCTTTCATGGATGTTGCGCCGACCTGGGCGATGATGTCCCTGACAGCTGCTTCGATCTCCTCATCAGGCATCTGGGCAGGCAGATAGGTTGTTATCACCGCAAGTTCGGCCTGTTCGATTTCCGCCAGATCTTTTCTGCCGGCATCCTGATACTGCTGGATGGAATCCTTACGCTTTTTGGCAAGGTTCATGACAACTTCGAGCTCCTGTTCATCACTGAGTTCCGCCTTGCCTCCTACGCGTATCGAGACCTCTTTTTCAAGAAGAGCGGCTCTGATTGAACGAATGGTGTTGAGCCTGTTTTTGTCGCCGCTTTTCATGGCTTCTTTCAGATCCTGGTCGATACGCTCTTTTAAACTCATCGGTGTAGCAGTTTGTTATGGTCGATATGTGAAATATTGTCAGCCAAAATAAACTCAAAGAATTCAAAAGACAAAAGAAAACCTGATTCAGGTACTTCTCGCCACTCGTCACATGTTACTTGTTGCTGAGCGTAGAGAATTTAACTATTGATATCTCCTCCGACAGGTCTCATAACAATTTCTTCCACGGATGTTCTGTGCGGCTGAAGGTATGCATTGACAACCGGCCCGGCGATATCCTCAGGCATCATCATCACGTTCCTGAACTCTTCTCCGGCATTACCCCACATTGGGGTATAAACCGCTCCCGGCATGACATTGGTGATTTTAACATTGCATTCCCTGCCGTAGAGCCGAAGGGCTTCAACAAGTCCTTTCTGTCCGAATTTTGACATGGAGTAGATCGAGGAGCTTTTGAAAGCAGTTTCAGCCGCAATGGAGGTGATGAAAAAAATATGGCCTGAACGTCTGCTTTCCATGACAGGGAACACTTTCTGGGTCAGAAAAAAAGTTCCTTTCATGTTTACTGACATGGTATAGTCGAAATCTTCTTCATTAAGTTCAGTGAAGCTTTTGAACCGCCCGACACCTGCGTTGTTGATCAGACAGTCTACGGTGCCGAACTTCTCAAGGGTATTGGTTACAAGGCGGTCGATATCGTCAAGATTTGCTATATCGGCTTCTATTGCAACTGCTTTCGTGCCCAGCGCTTCGCATTCATTCGCAATGTTTTCAATGTCGGCAATGGTGCGGGAGCAAAGCACCAGTACCGGATTAAAGGACGGATTGCTCCGGGCTCTTGCTGCAAATTCAAGGGCGATCGCTTTTCCGATACCTTTGCCGGCGCCGGTAAGTAAGATGATATTCTGCATAAAAAGGGGCTTAAAATGGTTGTGATAGCCGTCCTGTGCCAGGAAGACGCTGTATTAACTTCGAAAAAAATGCTCAAAATGTTGTTGCGTCTTGATAATTAACCTATATTTCTTCTGTATAGCACTCCCGCGATGCAGTTACACAACTGCATCTACCTTTAAGGATAAACCCCCAGTTTTGATCATGCAAAGGAAAAGTAAAGTCAAGTGGTTTGATGGCAAGAAGGGTTACGGCTTTATTGTCAACCCGGATGGAGGCGAAGATATTTTTGTCCATTTTTCAGCCATCATTTCCGACCAGAGCTTCAAGGTTTTGAACCAGGATGCTGAGGTAGAGTTTGAAATTGACCAGACTCAAAAAGGTCTGCAGGCAAAAAATGTCTGTGAAATTTGCCAGAGCGAAACACCTGTTCAGCCTTCCGTTCACCCTCAGGCTTTTGTTCAGCAAGGTGAGAGCGTCACAGGTCAATGATGCGCTTTCATTGTTGTCTTTTCTGAACACGACGAACATTATCGAGATGTTTTTTTGTGTTCAGAAGGTGTACAATTCTTCTCGCTGCTATGAGCCGGGCATTGAATGTTCCCTGAAGCTGAACCAGTTATCCCTTCCGGCTATATACGTGGTCGAGGAGATTGATCTGGATGATTGAGCCGGTCTGTTTAAGGATGGATGTTATCTGCTTGTCCGCGTTGCCTGGCTCAACGTCACAGGGTGGGTGGCTTTTTTTGTGTAAAGCTATTCAATAACGCCAAGGCATGTTTCGGTTGATCCAGCGGAACCAAGTGCCCTGCGCCGGCTACCAACACCTGTGTCAGGTTGCTGTAGGAGCGGATATGGCCTGCCAATTGTCCTTCGTTGAACCATGGTAGACGTTCTTGCTCTAAAAACTGTTTTTTGTAGGACCAGTCCAGTGCTTTTATCCAGGCATCGGTTCCCATGAAATTACAGTCCATATCATATATACCGTTATAAATAAGTACCGGTAACGATTCAAACAGCTGCGGATATAAATCGGCATAGGAATTTTGTTCCCCACGTTCCAGCAAATAAGCAATTCGTTTGGATGTATCTTTCCAGGCCTTGGCGTGAGGTGAAACATGCAGGGCTTTGCGAACCGCAGGTTGATCCAGGTACCCGCCGATAATGTCGAAATTGTAATCGCCGATGAGGCGCACATCATATACGTTTGCACCACCGCTTACCTTTGAAATGTACTCTTCGATTTTGTTGCATATTTTGTCGGCCCTTCGCGAGGTAACGGGCTGTGACCGCTTGATGGCCCGAGCACATTTCCTGTACAGTTTATCGGCTTCCTTTTTTTCGTTCAACCCTATAAGACCGTGGGCATAGGCATAATCCCCGTATGTCGATTCCTGGATATAGGGATGGACAAAGCCGTCGCCGACACCGATTCCTGTGAGGTTGATGTAGGGTTGATCTTTCAGGTTCTCGTCCAATATGGCGGTTGCCAGCATCGGGATGTACACCCCGGCAAAGGACTCACCGAATATATAAAAGTCCAGTTTCCTGTATGCCGGCCAGCGATCGAAAAAACACTGTAAGCCCCTGTAAAGTTGGTCGGTAGCTTCTTGCTCGGTTCTGGCCGATTCTTTCGAGTCCGTTACATAGGACAGGCCGGCCCCGGCAGGCTGATCGATCATTAAGTAGCTGGCATTCTTGTTCCAACTGTATGGATTGTCCACGAGATAATAGTTATCCACATAAAGCCTGTCTCTTTGGATTTTGTAAGGACCGTTTTCTGCGAATAATCCGATGAAACTGGAGGAGCCGGGTCCGCCGTTGAGCCAGAGGACAATAGGGTCTTTATCGGGGTTCCCCTGGGATTCGAAAAACCAGAAGTAGATAAACGCATCATTTTTTTCCGTAACTGGCAGATATCCCGACAGTTGTTTTTCCTTTACTGTGCCATAGCCAGGAAGTTTCGTTACTTCACCGGTTTCACATTCAGGTAGACGGGTATCGTCTTTTTGTGCCTTCATGATTTTTCCTCTCATTATTTTGTGGACACATAGCCGTTCATTAATTCAACGGCGATCGGCCAGGCATAAAAACCCTGCTCCGAAGCAAAGGTGTTGAAGTCTATTTCCGATACTCTATCGTTCGTTTTGTTAATCCCTTTTTTCTGCATCATGGCATAGGTCGCTCCACCTACTGCGTAACAGGGGGCGTAACCGGGTGACGCAAGCAGGGTAAAACATTCACCATGCAGGGTTTCTTCGGATAATCCGGTTGCAGAAGCAGCCCAGGCAATGAAATCGGTATATGTCATTTTGCCTCCGTTTACATTGACGTCGCAAAGGGCTCTTATGTAGCGAATGATGCGCCAGATGTACGTTTCCAGCTGTGCACAAAGCACGCCTTGTTCCTGCTCTTCGGGGTTATTACCATAGAGTTCCAGGTACTCTTTTTGAACATCGGTCAAGTTGTCTTGTCCCAATAAATCCTGGGCAGCGGCCCAATATTGATATTCCCGATAAAAGGCCATGCCTTCGGTCATAGGTACTTCCAGGGAAGTGTTGAGATTGAGCAATTTTTGGGCATGTTCCGCCGATAATACGAAGTTATATCCATGGGATGCCTCATGCACCAAAATATTGATCATGGTCAATAATGACGTGTTTTTGGACGCAGTTAAATAAAGTTGGGAGTAGGCATTCTTGCCTTCCAGGTAATTAACGGCGAAATCTTCTCCTCCTGTCACGAGGTTGACCAGGTAATCAGGAGTAGGATCGAATTTTACCTTGTCTCCGGGAGGAGGTTTAATGATATACTGGGCTCCGAATGCAACACATCTGTTCTTGACTTCTTCTATCAATTTTTGATCGAAATCCACTTTGTAATGGTTGCTTACTTTGTCCCAGATTTCCTGAAGGTTACCTTCACATTTCACAAAAGGCAGGGCCGTGATTCTCTCGGCGATGTGGATCGTTACCGGTAAGTCCTGCTGCAGCCAGCTGTGTGCCATGGTCTTGATCTCGTCAGCGCTCTGTGTCAGACAATAGTAATTTTGTAAGCTTGCCGGGTAACCGGGAGTAACCTGGGGGCCGGTTATCTCATCCCATTTCCGGAATATCGGCCAGTAGGTTTTAAATTGGTCAGAGTCAAGGCCTTTGATGTAAAAGAGGTTTTTATACTCTTCAAGTGATTGCCGGATTTCTTTCACTTGTTTTTTAGTGCTTTGGTCGGATCGTACTTTTAAAAGTGAATCCAGCGTTCCGTTCATATAATTGACAGTGTTCAGACACTCTTTACGTACCAATATGGAAAATTCCTGGTACTGCCATTTTTGTGTTTCAAACTGTACCATTTCTTCTACAGCTTCCAGATATTGGGGAACAAAATCAGCTTGATAGTTTTGCTTGAGAACGATATAAAAAATACCGTCTGCGGCTGCATAAACGCCTCCCATACCTGTTCCAGAGGGACCTGCTCCACTGGGACGAGCCATATCCAGCTGTGTCTTGAGAGCTACTAACACGGCATCGGCCGTGGCTTTTAACATGTTGTCTTTTATTTCGTCAATTCTTTTTTGCAGGTTGTCAATGCGTGCCCGCATGTTTTCGGCATTGCCTGGGGTTTGGATAAATAAAGTTTTTAACTCTTTTAGATAACCGCTGGTATAGCCGGCAACAGGATTGAGATCCGACCAAAGGTTAATTATTTCTGTTATAATCCGGGACATCGTCTCCTCCTTTTCACGATATTAACGTTAGTTCCCGTACCGGTTCGGCAAACGCCGAACCGGTACGGGAAGGGGGGGTATCTTTACTGTTCAAGGGGTCTTTACAAAACCCCGTATTGCTCATTAAAGCCTTCCGATCCGAGAAAGCCCTGCTCCAGCTTGGAGATTTGAGGAAGGGGTTCCAGACCCAACGATTGTTCCCATTCGCTGATTGTCATGTCTGTCAGGTCCGAAGGGTTTTTACCGGCGGTGATGGCATTCCTTGCCAGGGTCACGTAAGGGGCGCAGGCAAGGGCACAGCCTACCTGGTTATCGCCAAATTTTACCAGTTTATAACCGATAAACGTTTCTTTGTATTTTATGTCCTGATCGACTCCACAGAGCACTGCGCATTCAGTGACCTTGTGCAGGGTTTCATCCATGGTTTTTTTAACCTCGCTATACGGGGGATTGCCCTCGATAAAACCGCAGTCTTCGATAAAAAGATTGGAGCCGCTGTTGCGATCTTCCAGGATAGATAAGGCGATGAAAGACCAGGCCCATCCGCAAGGTTGGGTACTGGGGTCGTTGGTGGCGTTTTTATTTGCACAAACCACCATGGAACCCGGTAAAGGGTTAAAACGCCTTTGAGAATCTATTCCGAAAAGTCTCTGGGTTGTATCAAGCAAAGGGTGAATGCTGTATACAGGGGTTTTCGAGCCATCAGGCCACGGCTGCTTGTATAAAAGGACATCCCGGAGGTTCTCGGCATGAGCCAGATCATAGCCCCATATTGCTCCATTCAGGCCGCTGAAGGATGAAGCGGTCACCATATTGATTGCGCCGATATAGGCGTCATTACATTCGCAACGGTCATAGGAAACGATTCCTGCCGTACCTTTGTCAAACGGTACGCCACCTATTGCTGACTGTGGAATATTGACTAATCCGACGGAGAGCTTGATCGTGGTAATATAACCATTACCTGAAGGGCTGGGGTTAAGGTACCCCATGCAAAAATCTTTTTCACTGCCAACTGCTGAATTTACTATATACTTAGGGTCGTACTGAAATTGTTGCATCTTCTTGGTGTTGCTCATGTTTTCCTCCTGAATGTTCACATTTAGTATTTAAGCTTGGAAACACAACGTAAATAACTTCAGCATGCTCGTACTCCTTATCGCCTGCCATTACTGCTTGCCTTCTCTACAGTGGTAAAACCTCTTTTATCACCTCCTTTTATAAAGGCTAAGATTAATCGGATCGCCCCGCCTGAGCCGCGGGTTTTTGATTTTCAACCCATATGAGGGCTCAATCAGAAACAGTGAAAAAAAAATCGTTAATCTATTTGACTTAAGGGGGTCGGGGTGTTTGTGACTTTTTATTCCAGCATCTTGCGGGTCACATTAAAAACATATTCCCTGCAACCGGTTTATTGGGCTTCGGAACGGGAATATGCCGCAAAGGAGATACTGAATGTACGGTAAACGATATACTGCACAATACCGGATCAGAGTATCGTGTCTTTTACAACAGGTTGAAACAAGCTGCTTACTTCGTAATTTCGTCAAAAATGGTGAGATTATCAAGTAAATTCTTGAAAAACACAGGATATGAAGGTGGGGAAAATGTTGTTCCTGCTATCCGAGCAATGATTGCTCCCTGAAGCTGAACCAGTTATCCCTTCCGACTATCACGTGGTCGAGGAGATCGATCTGGAGTATTGAACCGGCTTGTTTGAGTAGTTTTGTTACCTTTTTGTCTGCGTTGCTCGGTTCAACATCTCCTGACGGATGATTGTGTACCAGGATAACGGCATGGGCACTTTCCCGTATGGCCGGTTTGAAGATTTCTCTCGGGTGAATCAGCGAGGCGTTCAGCGTTCCGACTGAAACAATGTCGTGTCGTATGATCTGGTTTTTTGTATTCAGGTGAAGCAAAAACAGATGCTCTTTTGTTTCGTCAGGAATTCTCCCGCTCATATACTCAAAGACTCCCCTGGCTGAGGATATCTTTTTTCCGGTATTGCGCCTGAAGTGCAGGCGTTTATGCAATTCAAAAACAGCCTGTATCTGCATTGCTTTTGCCGGCCCTATCCCATCGTTTTCCTGCAACTCTCCCATCGAAAGATCGGCCAGCTTTTCAAGGCCGTAACGGCCCATCAACTCGTTACATGCTTCCAGGATATTTTTTCCTTTGGTTCCTGTTTTTAAAATCAGTGCTATCAGTTCAGCCGAACTCAGAGCTGATGCGCCTGAGCGAAGGAAACGTTCTCGCGGTCTTTCTTCAGGATCGAGATCGTGAATGCGCATTGTGTGTCGGGATTGTTATAAGTGGTTTTCTGAGAATATAGGGTTTTTAATTCGGTACGTTCAGTGACGTAACGGGGGATTATTGTTTCATATGTGGTTTCAAAATGAGAAGAAATATCAATATGAGATGGATTGCAAGGCAGAGAACGCAGATACTGTCTCATGAGAAAAACCTTTCAGCCCTTTTGTTTTATGATGCTTAAGGCTTTTTACCGTTGTTTTATGATGTTTGGCACGGTGTTTGATCCTTATTATCGAAATGCCTCACGCCCGTGAGGTTGGACAGGTGTAATGGGGGACACCTGCCCACAAAAAAAGCGTCCTGATTTCTCGGGGCGCTTTTTATTTTTTCACTACACAAGCTGCACAGTATCAGGCAAGCAACGATGCAAGGTTGTTGCAATTCTCTTCTACAATGGCGGCTGATTTTCGGAGTGCTTCAAGTTCAGGGGTGTCAAGATTGATTTCCAGGATCTGTTCAATACCGTTTTTTCCAAGCTTGACAGGTGCGCCGATAAAAATATTGTCAATACCGTACTGACCATCGAGAAGTGCCGAACAAGGGAGTATGCGTTTACGGTCGTTGACGATGGTATCGATCATTTCTACGGCGGATGCGGCAGGAGCGTAGTAGGCCGAACCGTTTTTAAGGTAGTTGACGATTTCGGCGCCTCCTTTCCGGGTTCTGTCGACAAGTTGCTCGATTTTGTCTTCAGGCATGAGCTCGGTTAAGGGGATGCCTGCGACATTGGTATATTTGACCACCGGCACCATGGAATCACCGTGTCCTCCGAGCACGAAGGCGTTGATATCGCGCATTGAGACATTCAGCTCTTCAGCTATGAACGATCTGAAACGCGCCGAATCAAGCACTCCTGCCATTCCCATTACCCGTTCTTTCGGCAGCTTGCTCCTTACATAGCCGACATGGGTCATGATGTCAAGCGGATTCGAAACCATGATGATGATAGGGTTTTGGGAATACTGCATAACCTGATCGGTTACCTCCTTGACAATTGTTGCATTTTTCATGAGGAGGTCTTCGCGTGACATTCCAGGCTTGCGGGCCAGGCCCGCAGTGATGAGAATGATGTCGGAACCAGCGGTGTCACTGTAATCATTGGTTCCGAGAACTTTTGTGTCAAAAAGGCCTACCGGGCCGGATTCATACATGTCAAGAGCCTTGCCCTGCGGGATGCCTTCAACAATGTCGAGAAGTACTACAGTGTTCGCGAGCTGCTGTTCTGCAATGCGGTGGGCCGCAGTTGCCCCTACATGGCCGGCGCCAATAACGGTAATTTTCATATCATGTAACGTGTTTAATTCTGCAATATGAATATCAACCAACTGACAGGATAATGGTGATAATTCCAAGCTTTTTTAGGACACCTCCATTTATTTGTTGCGCACCATGATTACTTCGTTGGCCGGTGCTCGAAATCCTCATGTACTCTGTGTACACTCCGGTTTCTGCGCTCCGCCCGCCTTGTACTCAAGGCGCTCACGACACTTAATAGAGGTCCCTCCTTTATGAAGCAAAAAAAAAGCCGGCCTTTTACGGTCGGCTTTAGAAATATACGGTTAATTTATTTTCGAGACAAGCAGTCAGGCGGGGAGTATGTCAATGTGTTTCTTGTTGTTTCGTCCGTTTCTGAAATGGACTTTGCCGTCAACAAGGGCGAAAATAGTATGGTCTCTCCCGATTCCCGTGTTATTACCGGGTTTGAAAACCGTGCCTCTCTGGCGTACGATAATTGAGCCCGCGGAGACAAGAGAACCTCCTGATGCTTTTACTCCCAGATATTTCGGGTTACTGTCACGGCCGTTTTTTGTTGAACCGCCACCTTTTTTATGAGCCATATGTCGAAATGATTAATGTTGAAAATATCATGAATGCCGTCACATCGAAAGAACTTCAACCTGAGTCATCAACTGACGGTGCCCGTTTCTTTTCTGATAACGTTTTCTTCGTTTTTTCTTGAAAACAACAACCTTGTCGTCTTTGAGATGTTCAAGTACTTTCAATTGCACATTTCCTGAAGGCTCCATTGATGTCTTGTCCTGATCGATCCGGGCCAACGGCGTAAGGTCAATAACATTGCCGACTTCAGCGTTCTGATGCGGAATGAACAGCTTATCACCTGCCTTGACCAGATATTGCTTGTCTGAAATCTCTATCAGTGCCTGCATTACGTTTCATGTTATGTTAAGAATTGTTGACCGGCAATATACAGCAAAGCAACTATAATTTCAAATGCAATATGTCTTGTTGCAATAGCGATTGTTGAACTGTTGATATCGGTGGCGGCCCCCGGTTTTTTTACAACAGAAAGAACGTTATTCCAAGTACCAAGGCGAACATCGATAGAGAGATCGTGAAAAGATTGTACCATTTTTTATACTCGGACCGGGTGCAGGGATAGGTGAGAGGTTGTATGGCCTTGATAATGTATCCCATGGTCAATACGACCTGAAGAACGATAAGTCCTGATTTGACCAGTACGCCGATGGTCCAGCCATGAAAAAAGAAAGCAAGAAGCAGGCCTGAGACAATTGCGATTTTAAAACCTGCATCGGCTACTTTGGTTTCACGTTTGATAAAGGACTGCAGAAACTCCGGATAGGTTGCAGTGTCAGTGGCTGATCCTGTCAGTTTCGGTTCAAGTGTTTTCAGTACGAAAAGCGACGTGAGCACGGTGCCGAACCATGCGGCAAAAGATGTGATGTGAATGAAGCGGAGTATGGTGTGCCAGTCCATGGTAACAATGTGAATAATGGTAGATGTTCAATGGTGAACAATATAGAAAAAACAAGGCTAACAAGGCGGTCAGGCCTCAAGCCGACGACGGTTATTGTGTGCAACCGGGGTGGGAGCGGGCAGGCTTGTTTTTTTTATCGCTCTGAAGTAGCTTGATTTACCTGAAAACCGTTTTATGAACAAATACATATGAAGGCGACCCGAGGCAAAAAAAAAGACAGTCAAACGCCGATGATGCGACAGTATCTCGAGGTGAAGGAACGGTATCCGGAATATGTATTGCTTTTTCGGGTCGGGGATTTCTATGAATCCTTTTACGATGATGCCCGTAAGGTTTCAGAGGCTCTCAATATTGTATTGACCCGCCGATCAAACGGGGCTGCTGCCGAGATTCCTATGGCAGGCTTTCCGCATCATGCTTCTGAAGGCTACATTGCCCGTCTTGTAAAAAAGGGGTTCAAGGTTACCGTCTGTGACCAGGTTGAAGATCCTTCGGAGGCAAAGGGCCTTGTCAAGCGCGAGATTACCGATATTGTGACGCCGGGAGTAACGTACAGCGATGAGATACTTGAAGATAAGCACAACAACTACCTTTGCGCGTTAAGTTTTCTGAAGAAGGGGCGTGAGCGCCGGGCAGGTATCGCCTTTATCGATGTGACAACCGCCGAATTCAGAGTTTCGGATATGCAGCCCGATGAGGTTGCAGACATGCTGCAGTCCATTCAGCCTTCGGAGATTCTGATTTCTTCGAGGGACAAAGAATACAGAGAAACCATCAGCAGGATACTGCCGTCAGAAGCAGTGGTAAGCGTTCTGGATGACTGGATGTTCAGCGAAGAGAATGCCTCGCAGGTGATAGCAAAGCATTTTAAAACCCACTCTCTGAAGGGTTTTGGTATTGCGTCAGCCTTTGCAGGGAGGGTTGCCGCCGGGGTCGTTCTGCAATATCTCGAGGAAACACGGCAGAACCGTTTGCAGTACATTACCAGGATCGCGCTTGTTGACAGCAGGGACCATATGACGCTTGATCTGCAGACAAAGAGAAATCTGGAAATTATTTCTTCCATGCAGGATGGCTCGATAAACGGCAGCCTGCTTCAGGTTATAGATCACACACGTAATCCTGCAGGGGCCAGGCTGCTCAGACGTTGGCTCCTGCGCCCGTTAAAAAGAATTGATGAGATACATCTCAGACTTGACGCCGTAGAAGTGCTGTGTGAACAGGGTGCGGTTCGTAAAGGTCTTGGCGAAACCCTTGGGGGAATCAACGATCTTGAGAGGGCTCTCTCAAGGATCGCCACTTTTCGGAGTATGCCCCGTGAGGTGCGGGCGCTTGGTTCTGCTCTGGAAAAAATGCCCGGTCTTCAGGATCTGTTGAAGGATTCCGATAGTGCTAAACTCAGGAAACTTGCACTTGATCTGACCCTGCTGCCCGAAATCACGTCAATTATTGATGGAGCGATAGACCCTGAAGCAGGAGCAACTCTTCGGGACGGCGGTTATATCAGGAGCGGATACAGCCCTGAGCTTGATGAGCTACGCTCGGTTTCGTCAAACGCAAAAAGTCGCCTGATGGACATTCAGCAGGCGGAGCGCGAGAAAACCGCGATCTCGACTCTGAAAATTCAGTACAACAAGGTGTTCGGTTACTATATCGAAGTTAGCAAGGCAAACAGCGACAAAGTCCCTGAATATTTTGAGAAAAAACAGACCCTTGTTAATGCGGAAAGATATACCATTCCTGCGCTGAAAGAGTACGAAGACAAGATTCTCACCGCTGAGGAAAAAGGGCTGGTGCTTGAGCAGCAGCTTTTCCGTGATCTTTGCGTCCGGATTGCGTCCAGGGCAAAAGATATTCAGCAAAACGCGGAAATTGTCGCGGAGCTTGATTGTCTGTACTCGTTTGCGTGCTGTGCGGAAGCATACCGTTATGTCAAGCCTGAAGTAAAAGAGCACGGAAGCCTGTCGGTCACCAATGGACGTCATCCTGTCCTTGAGCGTATCCTTGATGTTGACGAACCTTATGTGGCAAACGACTGCTTTTTCGATAACAAGCAGCGTATGTTGATCGTTACCGGTCCGAACATGGCCGGAAAAAGTTCATTTCTTCGTCAAAACGGGCTGATTGTCCTGCTTGCCCAGGTGGGCTGTTTCGTGCCGGCTGACGCTGCCGAGATCGGGCTTGTTGACAGGATTTTTACAAGAGTAGGTGCATCGGACAACCTCGCCTCGGGGGAAAGTACTTTTCTTGTCGAGATGAACGAGGCAGCAAACATCCTCAATAACGCTTCGGAAAAAAGTCTCATTCTGCTCGACGAGGTCGGCAGGGGTACCAGTACGTATGACGGGATGTCCATTGCATGGGCAATGAGTGAATATATTCAGTCTGTTATCCGGGCAAGGACGCTTTTTGCAACGCATTATCATGAGCTTGCCGAGCTGGAGGAGCGCTTTGATACTATCCGTAATTATAACGCGACTGTTGTGGAGACAGCAGACAAGGTTGTTTTCCTGAGAAAGATTGTGCGGGGTGCATCCGATAACAGCTACGGTATTGAAGTCGCTAAAATGGCGGGCATGCCGTCCGAGGTTATCAGGAGGGCGAAAGAGATTCTTTCCAGTATGGAAAGAAGGGAAAATCAATTTCCTGCGGGGGCAGTGCAGGCCGGGATGCAGGAGTCACAACCCTGTCAGATCTATCTTTTTGAAAAGGAAGAAAGACGGTTGAAGCAAGCTATCGATGGCATCGATATCAATCGTCTGACACCTCTTGACGCGCTCCTGGAGCTGAAAAAGCTTCAGGATCTGGCAGGGGAAGGGGATGGGTAAACGTTCGGTACTGCTTGTTTTTGTGCCTGCCGACAGCGGTGTTGACGGCCCTTCGCTTCTCGGTGAATCGGAACGTTCCGGAATTCTGCAAGGTCTGAAGGACGGCGTTCTGAAAAATGTCATTAAACGGGCGCAATTCGCTATTCCCCCTCTTTCCCTGATGATTCTCGGTTCGGTCGATGAGCCCGGAATCGAACAACATATTTGCGATCTTCGTTTTGAATCATTTCCTCTTGACAGATCCTGGGATCTTATAGGTATCAGTGTTCAGACCGGCGCGGTAAAACCTGCGTTCGAGCTGTCCGCTCTCCTTCGGGAAAAAGGGTTCAAGGTTGTTCTGGGCGGCCCGTATGTGACGATTTTTCCCGAACGTTGCCGTGCACATGGAGATGTACTTGTTATCGGTGAGGCTGACGAAATATGGAAAGACGTTCTTGCTGATCTCAGGCATGACCGGTTACAGAAAGAGTATCGTGTCAGGGAACTGCCCGATCTTTCTCTGGGGCACAGTGTTGCCAAAGATGTTCTCGAGTTGCGCCATTATTTCACGACAAATGTCGTGCAGACTACCCGTGGTTGTCCCTACAGTTGTGATTTCTGTAATGTTCATGTTATGAACGGGCACAAGGTAAGGCACCGAAATATTGACGATGTGGTTCGTGAGGTAGAGAGTTTTCTTGAAAAGGACAGGAGGATATTCTTTTTTCTTGACGATACAGTCAATGCCGATGAAGAGTATGCTGAAAAGCTTTTTCGTGAACTGATCCCTTTCAACATATCCTGGGTCGGTCAGGCGACAACAAAACTTGGAGAGAACAAGCGTCTGCTTGATGTTTTTTCCCGATCCGGTTGTGGAGCGCTTCTGGTTGGGATTGAAAGTCTTGCTGAGGAAAGCAACAGGGCACACCACAAGTTTCACAATCCGGTTGAGCGCCAGGTTGCATGCATCCGGGCTATTCGTGAGGCAGGGATTTGTGTTTACGGTAGTTTTATTTATGGTCTTGACGAGGATACCATCGAACAAGCCGGTGCGATTGAAGCATTTCTGGATGATACCGGAATAGATGTGCCCGGTATAAATCTGTTGCGCCCAATTCCGGGAACCGGTGTTTTTAACCGTCTGGCGGATGAAGGCCGGCTGCTGCATGACCGGAATGATCATGACTCATTCAGGTTTTCCTGGGGGCAGGAGATGCTTTATCGCCCGAAAAAAATCCCGATTGAAGCATTCATTCCAAGCTATACCGCATTGACAAAACGAGTCTTTACGGTTAAACAGGCTATACAGAGAGCCGCCAAAGCACCGACGCTCAAGGGTGCCGTACTCATGTTCAATCTTTTTTACGTGCATATGTACAACCTTTCCCGCAAGGATCTTTCCCGTCAGATGCAGGAACTGGCGGAGGACAAGGCAAAAACAAGTGACGAGTAACAAGTGAGTCAGGGGGGAAGGAGAGGAGGATTAAGGCAAAAGTAAAAAGTTAAAGGTCAAAATGGGGAAAGGACCAATGACAGGTATGTATTAGAAAAATAGGGCGAATGGGACGTATAGGACCTATAAATTTTTTCCCGACACCTGCTCTGATTTCAAGCAAATCATCAATTCAATGAAGAAAGGGCGCCTCTATACATTGTCGTGAGCGACATGAGTTCGAGGCGAACGGAGCGCAGAAACCGGAGTGTACATAATGTACATGAGGATTTCGAGCACCGCTCAACGAAGAAATCGAGGCGCGCAACAAATGTATAGAGGCGCCTTCAGCTGATCGACTGGATCTCATCTTCAAGCAACTGCTGGGTGTACAGTTCTGCATAGATACTCTCTTTTGCCAGCAGGGCTTCATGTGACCCGGTTTCGGCTATATGGCCGTTTTGCAGAACAATAATGTGATCGCAGTTTTTTACCGTTGAAATTCTGTGGCTGATAAGCAGCAGTGTTGTGTTCGGAAGCTTTTCAAGCAGGGCTTCGAAGATTCCGGCTTCGGTATTGGTGTCCACTGCTGAAAGTGCGTCATCGAGAATCAGGAGTTTCGGTTTCCAGGCAAGTGCTCTTGCAATGCATGTGCGCTGTTTTTGTCCTCCCGAAAGATTAATGCCTTTTTCTCCCAGCATTGTTTCAAAGCCATCCGGGAAATCCATGATATCATGGTGCAGATTTGCAATCCGGCTTGCTTCGATGATCGAGTCCAGACGCTCCGAGTTTGTCGCGGTACCGTAGTCTATATTGTTTGCTATGGTGTCTGAGAAAACAAAATTCATCTGTGGCACAAACCCTATATGATGGTGCAGATCGGCGAGAGGGATCGTTTTTATATTCCTGCCATCAAGCAAAACTTCCCCGCCTTGCGGGTCATAGAGGCGTGGAATGAGGTTGACCAGTGAGGTTTTTCCTGAACCGGTCGCCCCGACAATTGCGACTTTACTGCCTGGTTCAATGGTAAAAGAGATATTTGAAAGAACATTTGCTTGTGCATTGCCGGGATAGCAGAATGAAACGTTCCTGAATTCTATTTTACCTTCAACGTCTTTTGTCAGGCTTTCTGTCGCAAGGTCATCGGTTATGTCAGGTGCTTCATCAAAGATTTCGTTCAGCCGGGTTTGAGCGGAAGAGGCCTTCTGTATGATATTGGTGACCCATCCTATGGAAATAATCGGCCAGCTGAGCATGCTGACGTAAATGACAAACTGTGCAATGTCTCCTATCGTCATGGTGCCGTTCACGACATTGATGCCTCCCACCCAGATAACAGGGATGAGGGAAAGTGCGAGCAGCGCGGTCAGGATGGCGAAAAACAGTGCCTGCAGTTTTGCCAATGCAATGTTTTTGTTGTAATAGTCCTCATTGAGTTTTTGAAACCGGCCGGTTTCGTGGGTTTCCCTCGTGTAGTTTCTGATTATGCGCATACCGGATATGTTTTCCTGCAGCAAGGCCGTGATGTCTGCGTAGCTTTCCTGTATGCTTTTTGTGCGTTTCTGGATCGACTTGCCGATTCTGTAGACTGCGTAACTGAAAAAAGGAGCGGGAAAAAGAGCAAGCAGGGTCAGCCATGGCGAAATGGTAATCATGGCGATGATTGCGAAAAAGAGACGAAAAAAGGTGTTGAAGGAATACATGATTCCAGGTCCAAGAAAGTCCCGGACCGCGTTGAGGTCATTTGTTCCCCGCGCTATCAACTCACCGGTGCTGGTTTTATTGTAGAAATCGCTGGAAAGGGTTTGCAGATGAGCGTAATAGTCGTTTTTCAGGTCGAACTCGATAATTCGTGAAGCGACGATTATGTTCTGGCGAACCAGGAAGAGAAACAGACTGCCGAGAGCGGCAAATGCAATATATAAGCCAATATTGAACAGGATTTCCGACATAACGAACTCTTTTTCCATTATGTCGATGGCGTTACCGATAAAACGGGGGGCGTATACTGCAAAAATGTTCGTGAGAATAATGCAAACAAAGCCGTAAAGCAGTTTGAGCCTGTATCTCAGAAAATATTTTTTCAGGCGTAATAAATTTTTCATCGCTCATGTTTTTGATCTCACGGATGTAATGTATAATAAGAGGTGATTGTTTCAAATAGTGTCCTTTGCATTGCAACAAGGCGCAGCGAAGTAAAGCAGCCGGTTTTTACAATACTTATCAGGAAGAGACATGCCATTTGAGTCGAACAAAAGTTATTATTCCATAGGAGAGGTAAGTAAAATTACCGGAGTTCCGGCTTATCTGTTGAGGTACTGGGAAAGGTTTTTCAAAGAGCTGAACCCGGGCAGGGACACACGAGATAACAGAAGGTACACAAACAAGGACATTGCAATGACGCTGACGATCAAGGAGCTTGTTTATGAAAAAGGCTATAAGCTCGAAAAGGCTTCCGAGATCGTAAAGGGCGGAGCGGGTGATAGTGATTCTGACGAGCGCGTGGAGGAAATTATGAAACTGCGCAAGCAGATGGGCAAGGAAAAAAAGGATCATGTAATCGCCCACCAGCGCCGAAAAGAGCTTCTTCAGGAAATCAAGGGTGATATTGAGGAGATCCTCCGGATGCTGGGATAAGAGGGGCGATGGATCGGGACTATTGGACAGGATAGGCAACAAAAAAAGCCGGCGATATTCGCCGGCTTTTTACATTGTGCCTGTTCTTTGATTTTACTGTGCGTACAGGACTTCAAACTGGCCTGTGCCGCCTTTGCATACATGCTCTACCCAGCGGGCGTAAGCGCCGCCGCTCCAGCGATACTCTTCAAGGTTCTGAGAGCGGAACTGGGGAGCTGAGTAACGGATTTTGTAGCCTTTAGGCAGAACGACTTTCAACTGTGCGTCGACGGTAAAGTCGTTGAACTTGCCGACCATGCCGTGATGAACCAGAGGGATCAGCGGATGGTTGAGTACTCTGCGGAGACCACCGCCGGCATCACGTGATACGCCGGGAAGGTTGCCGTCGACCTTGACTTCGATACCCTGTGAATCGGAGCGGAAACCGCCTTCGATAGAAGCAGGCTTGTTAAGCTGCTCTACAGGGAAAAGTTCCGACCAGCGGGATATGGAATCGACGATACCGGAACCGGCATGAGAGAATCTCCATCGTGTAACGCCAACAGGTCCTTTTTCTCCACCTTCAACACCGGAACTGCTTACCTGAATAGGAGATATACGCTGACCGCCTTCATTGATTGCTGTGAATGCTGGCCCGATAAACCAGAACTCACGGATCCAGTCATTAAAATTCGCACCGCCACCTGACATTGACCGCTGGAAGCCTTCCCAGGTATCGATAAGATCATTGTTATCCAGAGGAACCTTCATCAGAATGTCATGGAACTGACGGCCCTGCTGGTAGATAGGGTTTGGAACATTTCTGCGTACAGCATCGGAGCGGTAGTAGTACATATTGACTACTGAACCTTCAAACGAGAAAGAGTGTGAAAAATCACCTACCGAAAGTTTTCCTTCACCAACAGCAATTCGTCTGTCTTTGGTTTCGTTGGCAATATCGACCTCAACATTAAGCGTGTTTTTTGTGCTGTCGACAATTGATTCGATTGCAGTAGTGAAACGTACCGTCCCTTTTTGGCCATCAAGAGGCTTGGCGTCGATCTTGATGTTGCAATCAGCCGGCAGTAAGGGAAGAGCTGCGGGTGCGTTGACTTTCGCACGACCTTTTACTTGTCCCCAGGAGCTTGAACCGCCCTCGAGAATAATCTCGTAATCAGCATGGGCGGTTGTGTTGTCTTTGGTGCCGAATAGAGCCATAGTGAATCTCCTTTTTGGTGGCGTTGAGAAATTTTTCAGCAGGAAATTTTTTGCTGGTAATTCCTGTTAAATAACAGCTTGAAACAAATTTAAAGAATAAAAATAAATAATTAAAGTAAAATATACCTCTTTAATCCCTTTCCAGCCACCTGTTTTTCCCCTGTTTACCTGCGAATCACGCATGACCGGTTTTCAGGCGACAGGAATTACTCCACAAGCTGTTTCTTCATTCGCGGTTTGTTCCGGGTTTTTACTATTTTTGAACCGGATTGCCTTGAACGACTATCCGGATACGCATGTTACGATCTTCTGACGGAGGAGGGAGTTTCTCCGGTTACGGTTTACCTGTTCTGAGCGGATTGCTGCTTGGTATTTCGTTCCCCTCATACCCGTTTATACGGCTTGAAACGATTGCATGGATCGCCCTCGTCCCTCTGCTGATATCCCTGCGCGGCGACGTTTCTTTTCGGAGCTTTCTCGGGCGTGTTTACTCCACGATGCTGATTTTTTGTGCAACCAGTCTCTGGTGGGTTTCTCTTGCAACCCTGCCGGGAGGACTGCTTACCATTTTTGTGCAGGCTTTCTGCTCCACGGTCCCACTCCTGCTTTTCTTTGTTTTGAAACGGTTCCGCGGTTATCGTTTCGCTCTTTTCGGTCTGCCTTTTTTATGGGTCGCCTGGGAGTGGCTCTATATCCGCCAGGAGCTGTCATTCGGCTGGCTCGTTTTCGGTAATTCACAGGCTCTGCTCAACATGATGATTCAGTATGCCGATATTTCCGGTGTATGGGGAGTGAGCTTCTGGCTTGTGCTTTTCAATGTCCTTGCAGCGGATGCATGGTTGAGGTTCCGGGCACGAAAACAAATATATGTGCATGGGGTTACACTGCTGTTGATGATTGCACTTCCTCTTGGATATTCCTTTATGGTATTTAATGATGCGGAGTTGCAGCGGGAGCGCCCGACGGTAAAAGTCTCTCTTGTGCAGCCGAATATCGACCCTTTTGAAAAATGGCGGAAATATTCCAGCCAGGACATCATGCTTATCTACTTCAGCATGACGGACCGGGCGGTATCACAAAACAGGCCGGATCTTATTCTGTGGCCTGAAACAGCAATACCGTTCTATATTCTCGACGAGAGGAACCTTGCTTATTACGAGCTCCTGAAATCGAGGGTAGAGCGGTGGGGAGGGGCTCTTCTCAGCGGTTATTCAGATATTGTCTTTTATTCAGACGCAGAAGTCGCTGGAAACGAGTACCTCTACAAGTTCAATTCTGATGAGGACCGGTATTACCAGACGTTTAACGCTTCGATGCTGGTTGCCACCGGAGAAGATGATCCGCAGGTCTATCGCAAAATGAAGCTTGTACCCTTCGCGGAACGAGTGCCTTATATGGAATATGCACCATGGCTGGATAATTTTACTTTTTCTCTTGCAGGGATAAGCAGTTGGGGAAAAGGGCGTGACAAGACGATTATGGAGTTCATCACGGTTTCGGGAGAGAAAGTAAAAACCTCGAATGTCATATGCTACGAATCTATTTTCCCCGGCCTTGTTGCCGGGTTTGTGAGCAGGGGGGCCGAGTTTTTTACGCTTGTCACAAATGACGGCTGGTATGGAAAATCCTACGGGCCATATCAACATGCGGCTATTGCAAGGTTTCGATGTATCGAAAACCGCCGCTCGATGGCTCGTTGTGCAAATACCGGTGTTTCACAGTTTATTGACAAGTACGGTCGTGTCTACGCTGACATTCCCTGGTGGGAGCGCCGGTCTCTTGCTGCCGACGTTGAACGAAATGTCACGTTGACCTTTTATACGCGCAACCCTGATCTTCTGCCAAAAGTCACAAGTGTTGTATCTGCGTTTTTGCTGCTTGTTGCTTTTGCCGGTAAACGCAGAACCATCGGTATTTGACACCCGGGGCGTGCTCAATGATCATTAATTCAGCAGTCAATCTTCACCCAGTTTGTATTTCGCTATTTTTCTGTAGAGTGTTCGTTCGTTTAATCCGAGTGCTCTGGCGGTCTGGCGTTTGTTGCCGTTGAAAGTCTTAAGAGTATGGGCTATTGCCTGTTTTTCCAGGGTTTCCAGTGTCTGGATTTCTTCTGCCCTTTCTTTACCTCCGCCGTTCTCACTCTTTTCTGATAAAGGCGGCGGAAGGAGGAGCGGCATTTTATGATGCTCTTCATGTGGTCCTCCTCTATCACCAAGTAATTGCTTGATTTCGCTTATTTCCTGGTGCAGTTTGATCAGGCTGTTGTAGATAAGATTCAGTTCGTTTTTTTCCGATTTTTCGGGATCATGGACAAGGCTTTTGTATTTGTTTCTCTGGACAAGATGTTTGTCGAGGATGTCAGGGGTAATCTGTTTGCCTTTTTCAAGAATAAGCAGGGATTCCAGAAGGTTTTTCAGCTCACGTACATTTCCCGGCCAGTTATAACGAAGGAGGATTTCAGCAGCATCGTTTGTAAAACCGTCGAAAGAGATGCCGTGTTTCCGCTCGAACTGACGAATAAAATGTTCCGCAAGAATCAGGACATCCCGCTCTCTTTCCCGGAGCGGGGGTATGTGAAGTTCAACGCTGTGCAGACGGAAGTAGAGATCTTCCCTGAAGTTTTTTTCGGCAACGGCTTGCTGCAGGTTTTTGTTGGTTGCGGCGATAATACGTGTGTCGGAGTATATCGTTTCGGATGAACCAACTCGCTGAAATTCGCCGGCTTCTATGACTCTGAGCAGTTTAACCTGGGTTTCGAGGGGCATTTCGCCGACTTCGTCGAGAAAAATAGTGCCGTGGTCTGCACTTTCAAAGTAGCCTTTTCGGCCTTGCACTGCACCGGTAAATGCACCTTTTTCATGCCCGAAAAGTTCGGATTCGAGAATGCCGGATGGAATAGCGCCGCAGTTGACCGGAATAAAGCTTTTATGAGACCTGCGGCTGTGGGCGTGAATGAAGCGTGAGAGAACCTCCTTGCCTGAGCCTGTTTCCCCGGTGATCAGTACCGTGACTTCAGTTTGTGCAACCTGAAGGGCAAGATGTTTCAGTTGTACAATTGCGGCGGATTCACCCAGGAAATCAATCATTTTGCTCATCGTATGCTTTAAACCTGAATTGAACCACTCAAATCAGGCTGCAGCTACAGCCTTATAGAGGTTTCTTGTCAAGCTTCCGGTTGTTCTGATCATCTCAGGTGAACAACATATGAATCAAACGGGAGTTTTTTAGACCAGGCTTCAGCCTGATTTCTGGTGCTGAAGACTTTTTTTGAGCGAACTTTGTACTGACCTTTGCTCTGGTATATTCTGACGGGTGTGGATTTTGCAGCTAATCGACCGGCAAGTTCCTGTGCGTTCTTCAAAGAGCTGAAACTGCCGAATTGCAGGATGAAGGTATGCCGGGACAGTACTGTGCGGGTTTCGCTCTTTGATGAAAGCGCCTGTTGATAAGCTGCCAGACGGGCTTTGCTCAGAGAATCAAGGACGGGATCGGGGTAGTCCTGAAGCTGTTTGCGGAAAAGACGTGCTGCCTGGGGCCCATCTTCTGCAAGCAAGGCGTCTATTACCGTTTTCTCGGAGTTATTGGTGACTCTGGAACGCAGATTTTCTAACAAATAAACCTTATCTTTCTGCACGTATTGAAGGATTTGAGTACTATAGACTGTTTTTTGCCCAACAGCCCGGGATACGGCTGGTAAAATCTGGAGGCAGATGAACAACAGCACAAGAGCCGGAATTTTCAATACAGTCATAGGTGCAATACGGGGTTCAGGGTTCCGTTTTCACGCAATATGGCAAATATTCATGTAAAAACAATCGCCTCTCAATTCAGGAATCAGTTTCAATGCAGCATATTTCCGTAAAAGCCTTTGCGAAGATCAACATTGGTTTGCTTATCACCGGTAAACGTCCGGATGGATATCATACTCTCGAAACCGTTTTCGCGCCGATTAACTGGTATGATGAACTGACTTTCGCTTCTGCCGATGAGCTCGGGATGACCTGCAGTAATCTCGATCTTCCGTCGGACGACGACAACCTTTGCCTGAAAGCGGCAACTGCCCTGCGTGACTATGCCGGGATCAGAAGCGGAGTCTCTATAAGTCTGACAAAGAACATCCCTTTCGGTGCGGGTCTGGGAGGGGGGAGCAGCGATGCTGCAACAACACTGCGAGTACTGAATACACTGTGGGATGTCCACGTTCCCTCAGCGGATTTGCACGGTATTGCGCTGAAGCTCGGTGCCGACGTTCCTTATTTTCTCGAAATGCCGGGCGTTGCATTTGCCTCCGGCATCGGTGAGCAGCTTCAGGACCTCGATTGTTCTCTTCCGTTTCATACCGTGACGGTTTTTCCGGAGGAACATATTTCAACGGTATGGGCGTACAAGAATTTTTATCCGCGGTTTGAACGGAAAGTTCCCGATCTCAGGGAAATGGTAAAGGGGCTTTGTGCGAACAGGGATCTAACCGTTCTTCCGGCTTTTGAAAACGACTTCGAGCCGGTGGTTTTCGATCATTATCCTTCTGTGCGAAAGGTCAAGGAGGAACTGCTTGAAGAGGGAGCCCTCTTTGCAAGTCTTTCAGGGAGTGGTTCAGCCGTATTCGGGCTGTTTGACGGAAAACGTGAGGCTGAAAAAGCGATGCAGCGTTTCAGCAAACACTACCCTGCCAGCCTGACACCACCTTCGTTCAGAATGCGGTAATGGGGAACCTCTGACTATCTAACCGTTTTTGACTTTTTGCCTTTGCCTTTTGACTTGTGCTCTTACTCCGGCCGGCAGGTCATGATGTCGCGGAGTTCCGCTGCGAACAGCCGCAGGTCTTCATCAAGAAAATGCGATGAGTGCAGGCGGGCGTGCTTCACCGCGTCGAGATCAATAGTCACATCGAATGTGTGCTGTTTAAACAGCGGAGCTGTTGCAAGATTTGCCCCGTCAGGCCCGGCAACGGATGAATTGCCCCAATAGGTAAAACTGTCTTCATTACCGACGCGGTTAACACAGGCAACATAAGTGCTGAAAAGAAACGAGTAGGTGCTGATTATCTGTTGCCACTGCTCGACAATTGCCGGTTGTGTTGCACCGGGAGTCAACCGGAGCGGACTGGACATGAGCACGAACAACAACTTTGCTCCCTGGTGAGCAAGGAGATAGGGAACCGAGACATGCCACATATCTTCACAGATGGCAATGCCTATTTTTCCAAGCCTCCTCGATGTTACAGCCTCGATTTTCTGTCCTGCTGAAAAATAGCGCAGCTCTTCAAACATGCCGTACGTCGGGAGGTAAATTTTCCGGTGAGCACTTTGAGCTTGCCCGTCTTCGAAGAGAAACGCGGAGTTATATACTCCGTAATCATTGCTGAGTTCGATTCCGCCGCAGATAATCGTTATTTCCCGACTGAGTTCTCTCAGAGGGTCAAACGCCGGATCATCGATGTGCAGTGCGACATCCTGAGCGGCGTCCTGAACATTGTATCCGGTCAGGGATAATTCGGGAAAAGCTATTGCACTGGCGTCGTCGTCGACGGCTTTTTCGATCAGTGCTCTGTGCTGTGCGAGATTTTCCTCGAAGTTGGCAAGAACGCAATCAGTCTGTGCTATTCTCAACCTGGATATCTGCATGGTTTTGATGTCATGAATGATAAGGATAAAACAGATAGAACGTCAGAGAGAATGCCGCCAGGATCCACATCCCCGGATGAATTGCAGCGGCTTTGCCTGTAAAAGTCTTTAACAGAACATAAGCAATAAATCCGGCAGTTATGCCGACGCCGATATTGAAGGTGAACATCATCAGGGTGACCGTCAGGAATGCGGGCATCAATTCCGTATAGTCGTTGAAATCAAACTTTGCGACCGACGGAAGCATAAACATTCCGACGATGACAAGAGCCGGGCCGTAAGCTCCGGCAGGTACGATAGTCAGTATTGGGGAGAAAAACAGGGCAAAGGCAAAAAGCACTGCTACGACAATTGCAGTGAGTCCTGTTTTTCCCCCCTGCTCGATTCCTGCAGCCGACTCAATATAAACGCCGGCAGTGGTTGTGCCGAACAATGACGCTGCTATGGTTGAAAGGGCGTCAACCAGCATCGGTTTTTCGATTTCAGGGAGATTGCCGTTTTCGTCAAGAAGGTTTGCTCGCGAAGAAAGCCCTATAAGCGTCCCCATTGTATCGACAAAATCCATGATAAGGACACTGGTTATTACACCGATAAAGCCCCATGTCATAGCTCCGTGAAAATCAATATTGAGAAATATCGGAGCAAGAGACGGGGGAGCACTTACCAGTGCCTCAGGAAGGGGGAGTATACCAAGAAAAATCAAAGCAGCGGTTGTAAGCAACATTCCGATAAGGATGGCTCCGGGTATCCTGAAGGCAAGCAGGACGGAAATCAGCAGAAGCCCGGCGAGACTGGTAAGAACAGGAGGTGCTGAAATATTGGCCATTGCTACCGGTGCTCCGGGGACACCCAGTGTTATGACACCCATATCGCTGAAACCGATAAAGGCAAGAAAGAGACCTATTCCGACGGCAAAACTGTGCTTCAGCGTGCGTGGTATTGCTTTGGAAAGCCAGCTCCTGAGACCTGAAAGCGTCAAAACGGTGAAAAGAATTCCGCTGATACATATTGAGGCCAGCGCGGTTTGCCATGAATACCCCAGGGTTTGCACGACCGTATAAGCGATAAACGCATTTTCTCCCATATAAGGCGCTACGGCAAAAGGTCTTTTTGCGTAGAGACCCATAAGCAGTGTTCCGAACACGGCTGTGAGAATCGTCGCTGTCATGGAAGCTTCACGCGGTATGCCTGCTGCTGTCAGAATGGCAGGGTTTACAATGATGATATAGGAGACGGTCACAAAGGTTGTCAGTCCGGCAAGTATTTCCTTGGAGAAGTTTGCCTGGTGACGGTCAAATTCGAAAAAGGTGTGCATGGACCTCAGGAATTAATGTGGGCACCTCTATTAATTTGTTGCGCACCATGATTACGTCGTTGGGCGGTGCTCGAAATCCTCATGTACTCGCGTGTACACTCCGGTTTCTGCGCTCCGTCCGCCTTGTACTCACGGTGCTCACGACAATTAATAGAGGTGCCCATGTGTCTTTACCGTTTATAACGGCTATATTAGACGACTGTTTAATAACAACTTGTATAAAAACAAGATATAAATATTCATCGAGAGATCGAAAGGAAGAAAAGAGATGAAAAACCGGTCAGGATGCATTTTTTGATATTTTCAGTTGTTTTTACTCTGTTTAAATAATATATTAGGACTAAAATTGTCTTATTTATTTTGTGAGCCTGAAAACAGGTTTTTTATTTCAATCATTTATTTAAAAATCAAAGGGAGATACCAATGGGCGTATTAGTTGGCAGGGAGGCACCTGAATTTGATCTTGAGGCTGTTGTCGATGGGGGAACGTTTGTTGACTCATGCAAGTTGTCGGATTATCGGGGAAAATATGTTGTGCTGTTTTTTTATCCGCTGGATTTCACGTTTGTCTGTCCTACCGAGCTGCATGCTTTCCAGGACAGGCTTGAGGAGTTCCGGCACAAAAATGTAGAGGTTCTCGCATGTTCGGTGGATTCGAAGTTTTCCCATCATGCGTGGCTCAAGACACCGCGCAGACAAGGTGGCATTGAAGGGGTTACCTATACACTGCTTTCGGATATCAATAAAGAAGCGTCGAAAGCCTATGATGTTCTGGCTGAAAAGGAAGGGATTTCCTACAGGGGACTGTTTCTGATCGATAAAGAAGGCATTGTACGTTATCAGGTTGTCAATGACCTCGGGCTCGGCCGAAATGTCGATGAGGTGTTGAGAATGGTTGAAGCGCTGCAGTTTACCGAACAGTTCGGGGAAGTTTGTCCGGCAAACTGGAATAAAGGCGACAAGACCATGAAGCCCACCAACGAAGGTCTCGAGGATTATTTCGGGTCAGAGTAATGGGTTCTGCATAATGCGCGACGGCAGACGCTCCGGAATGACACCAATGTTTTTCCGGGGCGTTCCTTTTTCGTTGCTTTCTTGTCACTCGTCACTATTTGTCAATACGCCTTGGCAAAGACCACCTTGCGTTTCGATGGTTTTCCGCTGCAGATGCAAGCGCCCTGTTCGTTGAGGGCATAGCGGCTTATAAAGTCGGGAGTTTCCGGCAGCACGCGGATCGTGGCTTTGGTTTCTTCCTTTATCTTTGTTTCCGTTTCTTCTGTGCCGTCCCAGTGTGCAACGATAAACCCTTTGTCGACAGATGCCTTGAACTCGTCATAAGATGTGACTTCCACAGTATTGGCTTCTCTGAAATCAAGTGCTTTTGTAAACATTGACTTCTGGATTGTTTCAAGCAGTGAGCCGATTGACGATGCAAGCGTGTCGTCCAGCACAAGCTTTTGTTTTTCTCCGGTATCGCGACGCGCGGCAATACAGATGTTGTTCGAGATGTCGCGCGGCCCGATTTCAAGGCGGACAGGTATTCCCTGGAGTTCATATTCGGCAAATTTCCAGCCGGGCGAGTTTTGTTCGCTGTCGTCAACAAACGTATTGATCCCGTTTTTTTTCAGTTCAGCGCAAATGGCTTGAGCTTTTTCCACAACGGCCTGCTTGTCTCCTTTGAGAATGGGAACTATAACCACCTGTCGGGAGGCAAGTTTTGGCGGCAGAACAAGTCCTTTATCATCGGAGTGGGCCATTATAAGCGCACCAATCAGGCGTGTCGAGACTCCCCAGCTCGTTGCCCAGACGTACTCGAGTGTTCCTTCTTTAGACTGAAACTGGCAATCGAAAGCCTTTGCGAAGTTTTGTCCGAGGTTGTGCGAGGTTCCTGCCTGCAGCGCCTTTTTATCCTGCATCATCGCTTCGATACACCATGTTTCGTCGGCTCCGGCAAATTTTTCGCTTTCCGTTTTCCGTCCCATGATAACAGGCAGAGCCATGTACTCCTCGGCAAAGGTCTTGTAAATGTTGATCATGCGGAGCACTTCTTCCTGAGCTTCTTCCCGGGAAGCATGTGCTGTGTGCCCTTCCTGCCAGAGGAACTCGGCGGTACGCAGGAAAAGCCGGGTGCGCATTTCCCAGCGAACAACATTTGCCCACTGATTGATCAGAATCGGCAGGTCTCGATATGACTGGACCCATTTTTTATAAGAGGCCCATATAACCGTTTCCGATGTCGGGCGGACGTAAAGCTTTTCAGGAAGTTCTTCGCCTCCTCCATGGGTTACAACAGCGCATTCGGGTGCGAAGCCTTCGATATGGTCAGCCTCTTTCCGGATATAGCTTTCAGGGATGAATAGCGGGAAGTATGCGTTGACATGGCCTGTTGCCTTGAACATACTGTCGAGTGCTGCCTGCATCTTTTCCCATATTGCGTAGCCGTTGGGACGGATGACCATGCAGCCCCGGACATCGGAATAATCGGCAAGTTTTGCTGAACGAACAAGATCTATATACCACTGTGAGTAGTCTTCATCTCTCGGAGTGATTTTATCTGCCACGTAATGGGATGTTTTATTGATTGGGAAAAGAGATTAGCCGGGAATATACAACCTACTCGTTGAAATTTTTCATTTTTTCCATGAGATCTTTCAGATGCTCTTTCTGTTTCTTGTTGAGCGGCTTCTGGGTACCATCGATCTCGGTATATCCCCGGGGTACATTGAATTCATGTGATTCGAGCGGCGCCTGCTGAACCGAGACGACCTCCATTGCGAGTTTGCCGGTTTCATTATCCTGAATGATTTTAACCGGAAAACCGTCAACGCCTTCGTCAGAGAGCGTTTTGGCCAGTACGGTGTTCGAGAGGCGAGGGTTCTGGGACTGCAGAAGTCTGAATGTGTCAAAATCACCAATGTCTCGCGTAAGCCACATCTCAATGGTATCTGAAGTGCTGAAAAGCTTGACATGCTGGCAGTCGTATCCTTTGATGTTCGTTTTTCCTGCTTTTTCTATTCTGTAATCGTTATCAAAATCAACAAGCGTTGCGTTTTCAGCAGCGGTTCGGAGGTTTACTTTTGTATACGTTTCTGATGTATGGTTGACTATAACGGCCCGGTCTGGCTGTGATGCACGTGTAATTACCGTTGTTTTGAGTGGTTCCGGGATTTTATCCAGCTGAGTGGTCATATCCATCCGCTGTGCCTTGTTGCCGAAAAAATAGGTTATCCCGGATGTGCCGTTAGGCATGGTCAGGTTCATGTCAATGATCCCTGTGAACCTTGCAAATGCAGGTGAGGTGTACATGCTGAAAAGTATAAGTGTCATCAGCGCAGCATAGAGCAGTTTTTTCATGGTGTCTTCCGTTATTAACCGTTATTGAAACAGCGTACCAAACTAACGATTTTTTTTTGAATTCTGTTTGCGTAAATACCAGTAGCATAGTATCAATGGACCGACCTGTATACGTTGGACGACATATGCTTCGAATACTGGCTGTTATTCCCTGACATCACCGGTGCAATGTGAAATGACTGCTCTATGAGAGAAAATGATCGACGGTGGCTGACACTGGATCTGCTCAAAACCACAGAGAGATATTTCAGAGATAAAAAAATAGATGAATCCCGTTTGCATGCCGAGGTTCTGCTCGCTCATGTTCTTCGGGTAAGCAGGATGGATCTGTATCTGAACCATAATCGTCCTGTGTACCGGAGTGAGCTTGAGCAGTTTCGCTCGCTCTGCAGAGAGCGTTTGAAGGGCAGACCCCTGCAATATATTACCGGAGAGCAGATGTTTTACGGATATCCGTTTGCTGTTGATGAACGGGTACTGATCCCCAGACCCGAAACCGAACTTGTTCTCGAACATGCTGTTGACCGTTTGACGGCTGAAGGTGCTGCAAAAGAAAGAAGTGTCTCGATTCTCGATATCGGGACGGGCAGCGGATGCCTTGCCGTTACACTTGCCCTCAAACTTCCGGAAGCGCGTATAACAGCTGTAGACCTGTCTGCAGGTGCGCTTGAGGTAGCAGCCTGTAATGCAGACAGACACGGCGTTTCCAAAAGAATCCGGTTTCTGCGGGCCGATGCTCTGCACCCTGGATTTCCTGATGGTCTCAGCGGGAACTATGATCTGATTCTTTCCAATCCTCCCTATGTACCGGACTCTGAATGGTCGGGGCTTCAGCCGGAGGTTAAAGAGCATGAACCGAAAATGGCACTGACGCCTCCCGATCGGTTTGCTTTTTATCATGCAATAACTGCAAATGCCTCTGTGCTGCTCGGATCCGGGGGGGTACTCTGTTATGAGCTGCATGCTGACGGGGCGCAGAAAGTTTCGGAGATTGTGCATGCCGGGGGGTTTGACGGTATTGAAATTCACAAGGATTACGCCGGGCTGGATCGAGTGCTTTCCGGAGTGTTGGCCGGTTGACAGGCTGTAACTTATTTAAGAGATGATGGTTACTCTTTTTCAGCAAAAGAGTGCCGGAGCTGTCGTATGAAATTAATTGGTGTATCCGGTTGTTTTTTTTGATAAATTGGCACTTCTTCTAAGTTCGCTTAGTTAAAAGCTGTTTCAGGGTGTTTATGATGGTGTTTCATGATCTGTCAGAACGTGAGCGTCAGGTGCTGTCTATTATTATTCAGGCCTTTGTCATGAATGCAGCTCCGGTTAGTTCGCGTTACATAGCAAAGAATTATAACCTCGGTCTTTCGGATGCGACCATAAGAAATGTCATGGCTGACCTGGAAGATGAGGGGTATATAAGTCAACCGCATACATCTGCAGGCCGCGTTCCTACAGACAAGGGGTACCGTTATTATGTGGACCTTATTATGAGGGTGCAGCGTATCGATGAAGAAGAGAAAAAGCGGATAGATCGTGATTTTAAGCTGCTCAATTATGACCCGAAAGATTCAGCGGATGTCCTTCAGGCGGCTGCGAAGGTTCTTGGAGGGATTTCCCGGCAACTGAGTGTTGTTATTTCTCCCAGGCTGTCAAACGCCGTATTCGAACTTCTGGACATGGTGCTGTTGAGTTCATCGAGGATAATGGTTGTCCTGTCAATCCAGTCGCTTTTTGTGAGAACTATTGTCATGGAACTTGATCTTGAGGTATCCCGTCAGCAGCTCGAAAATGTTATCGAGCTGCTCAATCAGAGACTTTCAGGGCTGACATTGTCGGAAATCCGTAACTCCATCAGCCGACGCCTGGCCGACTGTGACAAGGACAGGGCGCTCTTGAACATGATCGTCAGGTCGGCAGATAACCTTTTTGATGACTCACCGGTTCTTGAGCGGCTCTATATTGCCGGAGCTGAGCATATTGTTAATCAGCCGGAATTTGACCAGCCCCAGAAGGTGCGTGATCTTGTATGCATGATTGAAGATAAAAATCGCATGGCCGAGCTGCTTGAGAAAGATGGCGGGGTAACGCCGGTCATATCCTCGGGACTGGATGTGAGCATATCGATAGGAAGGGAAAATTCAGCTTCAACCGCTGAAGATTTTACCGTTGTTACAACGCCTTATTATGTAGGGAATACAATCGGCCGTCTTGGCGTTCTTGGCCCTAAACGAATGGATTACGAGCGCGTTGTAAGGCTTGTCAACTATATGGCTGATCGGTTGTCACACTCGTTATCCTGAGCAGCAGTGACACGAAACAAGTCACAAGTGCCGGGCAACCATCAACCAACGTATTATCATAAGCCGGCTTGAGTGCATGAGTTAATTAAAACAAGCGTAGACATATGACAAAAAAAGCGTCAAAGCATAAAGCAGACCAAAAAGAGGATGTAGCAGTGGAAGAAGCTGTAAAGCAGTCCGAAGCTCTTGCTACAAAAGTCGAGGAGCTTGAAGGCAAGTTGACTGATTCAAAACAGCAGTTGGATAAACTGCGGGAAGAACTGATGCGCAAAGCTGCAGAATTTGAAAATTTCCGTAGACAGAAAGAGCGTGAAGCGCAAATGGCCGGTTCCCGTGCCCTCGAAAATATTATAAAGGAGCTTCTTCCCCTGCTCGATGATGTCAGCCGTATCGTGGAACATGCTCCTGAAGTGCTTGAAAAAACCAAGGAAGCACGTCCCTATATTGACGGGGTTGAGCTGTTAAAGAAAAATTTTTTCAAATGGCTTGCCGATAAAGGTGTCAGCAGAATCGAGGCTGTTGGAAAGAAGATGGATGTTGATTTCCATGAGGCCATCACGCAGGTGGATTCTCCCGATACCGAGCCGGAGACGGTTATTGAAGAGTTTCAGGCAGGCTATGTTCTGGGAGACAAGGTTCTGCGCCATGCAAAAGTTGTTGTGGCAAAATAGGAAACGGGATAAGGTTATTATTAGAAAACAGTTATACAAGGAATAGTTGAGAAGAAATGAAGAGAGATTACTATGAGGTCCTGGGTTTATCCCGGTCGGCTTCCAAAGATGAGATTAAAAAAGCGTACCGCAAGCTTGCCATGAAGTATCACCCGGATAAAAATCCGGACAACAGTGAGGCTGAGGAGCACTTCAAAGAGGTGAACGAGGCATACGAGGTGCTGAGCAATGACGATAAACGGCGCCGTTACGACCAGTTCGGGCATGCAGGTGTAGGGTCGTCAGCTTCTTCACAGGGCGGCGCTTATGGCGGTGCAGGAGCAGGTGATTTCGGTGATATTTTCAGTGCTTTCAATGATATGTTTGGAGGAGGAGGAAGGTCAGGCGGGGGTTCACCGTTCGGCTTTGAAGATGTTTTCGGCGGCGGAACAAGACGGTCAAGATCGTCAGCGGGTATCAGAGGCGGCGACCTGAAAATCCGCTTGAAACTGACACTGGAAGAGATTTCCAAAGGTGTTGAAAAAACGCTGAAAATCAAAAAACAGATTCCCTGTGAAGTATGTGGCGGCACAGGCTCGAAAACAGGAAACCTCGAGACCTGTCCAACCTGTCAGGGAACAGGAGAGGTCAGACAGGCCTCGAAAACCATGTTTGGCCAGTTTGTAAACATCACTGCATGTCCAACCTGTGGCGGCGAAGGCAAGGTTGTAAAAGACCGTTGCACTTCCTGCCATGGTGACGGTATCAAGCAGGGTGAGACGACGGTAAAGGTGAATATCCCTGCCGGTGTGGAAGACGGAAACTATCTTACCCTGAGAGGACAGGGAAATGCGGGCCCGAGAGGAGGATCCAATGGGGATCTGATTGTGGTTATCGAAGAAGCGGCGCACAAGCTCTTCGTTCGCAGGGGAGACGATGTTATCTATAACCTTCCGGTCAGTTACCCCGACATGGTTCTTGGAACCAAGGTCGAGGTGCCGACGCTTGAAGGGCGCGTAAAATTGACCGTTCCTCCGGGAACGCAGCCGAATACCATGCTGAGGATCAGCGGAAAGGGTATCGGGCATCTCAAGTCTCCGGGACGAGGGGACCACCTGGTGAAAGTCAATGTCTATATTCCAAGGGATCTTTCACACCGTGACAAAGAACTGCTCAAGGAGATCAAGAAATCGGAGCACCTGGTGCCGGATGAGAAAACGGATCATGAGAAAAGCTTCTTTGAAAAAGCTCGTGACATTTTTGGATGACCGGTTCGTGTAAACAGAAAAAGCCCGTTTTTCAGGGCTTTTTCTGTTTGCTGTCATGGTTCAGACTGGTGCAATCACTCGAGTTCTGCTTTTGCTTCATCGATCACGTTGACGGTGATTTCCCTGTACCCCATTTCTTCAGCATACTCTTCAGCAGCGATTCTTATCCTGTTACGGAAAAACGACGGGATCTGTGCAAGCAGTTCCTGTGCTTCTTCGGTCCATATAAGCGAGTTGTTACGGGTTTTCAGCGCTTTTTTGTATCCCTGGGTAATTTGGCTGACAAACTCGTCAATCTGCTGTTCATCCGAAAGTTCCTGGGGGGCAAACACTTTTTCAGCAAGGATCTTGTTGCGCACCAGTTGGATTTTGAGCTGGGGAAGGTACATCATGTAGGCCATAGGCTCAGGACTGCCGCAGGCAAGAAAAAGAGCAACTTTTTTTCTCCTGAGATATCTCTTGAGATTGCTCTGGATAAGTGCGCCAAGCAACTCGGACGATACAAGCATGTAATAAACCGGAGCGCCCATGATAACGACATCGAAGTCCTGGATAAAACTGTAGTCTGCAGTAGCCTTGCATTTTCCTTTTTCCACATACGCACCGGTCTCTACCAGGCTGCTGCCGAGTGCATCGACAAATTTATCGGTTGATCCCCCGACAGAGCGTGTATCGTATAGGATGATGGCTTTCATTTGCTGGGAAGAATTGGACATAATCTCAAAAGTTGTGCGGCTAAACGGTAGGAAAACTTATTTGTGTAATGACTTAGTATAACATATTAGAGTTTAAATCTCAACAACAGGAACGTGGTTGTGCTGTCGTTTTTCCGGGCTGCCGGTTTGGATATCCATTGAAAATAAAGGGCGCCCTAAAGAGGTTAGCATAAAAGGAAAAGGAACGGCATGCACAAAAAAAGAGGGTGGCAATTTGCCACCCTCCTGGAGTTTCTCCTGCAGATGTAATAGGACCTCAATCAGACGAAACGTGCGTAGATTTCGAGAAGATCGACAACCCTTGTGGAATAACCAAGTTCATTGTCATACCAGCCGACCACTTTAACCATGTTGCCTGATGCCATGGTGAGCAGGGAATCGAGAATACAGGAATGAGGATTGCCGACGATATCGGTTGATACGACAGGGTCGGTGCAGAATTGAAGGAAGCCTCTCATGTTTCCTTCCGCAGCTTTTTTCATTGCTGCGTTGATTTCCTCTTTTGTCGCCGGTTTTTTAAGAATCGCAGTCAGGTCTGTTACAGAGCCGTCCGGTACGGGCACACGCATTGCCATGCCGTCGAGTCTGCCTGAAAGTTCCGGGATGACAAGACCGATTGCCTTTGCTGCTCCGGTGCTTGTCGGTATGATCGAAGACATTGCCGTTCTTGCGCGGCGCAGATCTTTATGCGGAAGATCAAGGATTCTCTGATCGTTGGTAAAAGCATGAACTGTGGTCATGAATCCTTTTTCAATGCCGAAGCTGTCTTCAAGAACCTTTGCCATAGGAGCAAGGCAGTTTGTCGTGCAGCTTGCGTTTGATACGATTTCCTCGTCGCCGGTAATGGTATCGTCATTTACGCCAAGTACGATCGTTGCATCAACGTCGTCCTTTGCAGGAGCGGAAATGATGACTTTTTTCGCACCGGCGGCGATATGTTTCGCAGCACCCTCTTTTTTCGTGAAAATACCGGTTGATTCCACAACAAGATCAACGCCAAGTTCCTTCCAGGGAAGCTGTGAAGGGTCTTTTTCGGAACAGATGACGACTTTTTTGCCGTTGACAACAAGGTCATCTCCCTCGACCTGAACATCAGCGTCAAAAATGCCGTGGGTTGAATCGTATTTCAGAAGATGAGCAAGTGTATTGGCATCACATAGATCATTAATAGCGGTAATTTCAAATTTTTCATTTGCCAGTGCCTGACGGAATACCAGACGCCCGATACGTCCGAATCCGTTTATGCCGACTTTTACTTTTGCCATGATAACGTTTTCAGGTTTGTATTGTTCAGTAAGCAGTAATTTACCCGCGGAGGAAGATAAAATAACTATAGGAAAATATTCAGCATTTTTTAAGAAAACTTTCGGTTAAATGCTTTTTTAAACCACTGAAACTTCCGTTACTCAGCAAAATGATAATGTCCCCCTCCCTGATGTTGTCGTGAATAAATTGTACGATATCCTCCGGATATCCGATGGTTTCATCCTTGGAAACAAACACTTTTTTCCCGGACCTGGTGATCGCCGAGCTGAGTTTTACTCTGTCGAGGCGTTCATCCTCACTGTATCGTTCCGGGCGATGAATTTTGCCGATCACGACAATATCGGCATCGCTGAAACTGGTTCCCAGGTCCTTCTGGAATATGTTCCTTGTGCTGGTGTTGGAGCGAGGTTCAAAGCAAGCGAAAATTCTCCTTTCGGGAAATCGCCGGCGTAGCGATCCAAGGGTGGCCCTGATCGCGGTAGGGTGGTGCGCGAAATCATCGATAAGAGTAATGCCGTTACTGAACTTTCCTACAACCTCCATTCTTCTTTTCGGCCTTTTGAAGGACAGCACTCCTTTGGTAATAACCCGAAAGGGGAGACCGGCATGGAAGGCGGCTGCTATTGCAGCAAGAGTGTTGAGAACATTATGGTTGCCGAACTGGTCGGTCTGGACCGTACCGGCATCCTTGCCTTTGTGCACCAGTTGAAAGGATGTTCCGGTATCCGTGACGGTGAGATCGGGAGCGGACCACTCGAAATCCTCGGAGAAGCCGAATCGTTCAACCAGACAGAATGCTTTGCTGCTGATTTCAGAAACCGTGCGGTCATGACCATTGACAAGCAGTACTCCCCCTGATGGAATGAGTGTGACAAACTGCCTGAACGATTTTTTGATGTCATCAAGAGAGCTGAAGATATCAGCGTGGTCGAACTCGATGTTGTTGATTACTGCGATATCCGGACGGTAATGGAGAAACTTGCTTCGTTTATCGAAGTATGCCGTGTCGTACTCATCACCTTCAGTGATGAAATAGCCTCCTTTTTCTTTGCCGGATGCCCTGCATCCAGCGTTGAAATTTTCAGCGATGCCGCCGATCAGAAATCCCGGCTGCAGGCCCCCATGCTCGAAAAGCCAGGCAGTGAGAGCTGCTGTCGTTGTTTTTCCGTGCGTTCCGGTTATAACCACCGATGTATTGCCGCTGATAAGCTGCGTGCGCACAATCTCCGGCATCGATACAAGATTCATATGCTCGTTGAGTGCAAACTCGAGTTCCGGGTTTCCCCTGCTGACAGCGTTGCCGACAACAACCGTTTCCGGTTTGGCTTTAATGATGTTGGCGGGCCTGTAATCATTATAGAAGGTGATGGCATGTTCTGCAAGGTAGTCGCTCATCGGCGGATAAAGAGTCGTGTCGGAACCCGAAACAAAGTGTCCGGCCCGAGACAACGCTACTGCAACCGAAGCCATCGCCGTGCCGCCTATGCCGATAAAATAGATCGAAGAGCCGGGTTTCATGGTGCTCATGCGCTTTCTGGGCTTGTTTCAAGCTTGTGAGGTGCTTTTATTCGTACATAAATACTGAATAACATAAGCAGGGCGTTTATCGATCCGACGATGACGAACGGGGCATGCGGGCTCATGCTGTCAAACAGGTTTCCTC
>OFHR01000020.1_pt1 | contig 54391 bp, 54 predicted proteins | sample 1522041 | NCBI WGS metagenome assembly OFHR01 (sample SAMN04272335, study PRJEB24112) | coral metagenome | biome: Coral reef; feature: Shallow seawater; material: Coral tissue | host: Coral | place: China: South China Sea | collected 2014
AGTTTATCGCCTGTCAGATGACCATGGATGTATTTGGTTTTACAAAAGACGACTTTATCGACGGTGTTGATTTCGGAGGCGCGGCCATGTTTCTCGAATATGCCGCCGATGCTGATATCCAGTTGTTTATCTGATGCGCGGAGAGAAAAAGACAATAAGCGAACGTCACCCGATAATCAACGACAGGGCTTCCTGTTTTTAAAAATATTTCGCATTTTACGATCGTTAAAATCGACCGGGAGTTCAGCGGGGCGGCTCGGGATGTGCCCTGCCGGGTCAATGAAGGGGCAAATGTCTCCGGGTTCTGTTGGCGATAATGTGAAAAAAACTTGTGTACAGGGCGACTTTTTTTGAACGCAATATTTGGTAATTATTGCAGGATTCAATAAAATCTTTATTCACTTGGCTACCCTGTTTATTTGCGTCCGGTCGCTTATGGTATCTGCTTGCAATAGCCTCTTCAATTCATATTAAAAAAGAACCACATGTCATTAGTTAATCCGCATGGAAAGGAGAAAGTTTTAAAACCGCTGTTATTGACCGGTGAGGCGTTACGGGAGGAAAAAGAAAAAGCAAAATCGCTCAAGGAAGTGCGCATGTCTTCCCGCGAAACCGGTGATCTGATCATGCTTGGTATCGGAGGTTTTACTCCCCTTGAAGGATTTATGGGACATGACGATTGGAAAGGCAGTGTCGACAACTGTATGATGGCTGATGGAACATTCTGGCCGATTCCCATCACGTTGTCTACAACAAGGGAACAGGCAGACAGCCTGAGTGTTGGCGAGGAAGTTGCCCTTGTCGATGATGAATCAGGTGAACTTATGGGCAGCATGGTTCTGGAGGAAAAGTATACGATCGACAAGGCTCATGAGTGCAGAGAGGTTTTCAAAACCGATGATGTCGAGCATCCGGGAGTCGCAAAGGTCATGGCGCAGGGTGAAGTGAACCTCGGCGGTCCGGTCAAAGTCTTCAGCGAAGGCTCCTTCCCGAAGGATTTTGAGGGTATTTATATGACCCCCGCACAGACAAGGAAAATGTTTGAAGAAAACGGGTGGAGTACCGTTGCTGCATTTCAGACAAGAAACCCCATGCATCGCTCCCACGAATATCTGGTCAAGATCGCAATCGAAATATGTGATGGTGTTTTGATCCATCAATTGTTGGGCAAGTTGAAGCCCGGTGATATTCCTGCTGATGTCAGAAAAGAGTGCATCAACGCACTGATGGAAAACTACTTTGTGAAAGGCACCTGTATCCAGGGCGGTTATCCTCTCGATATGCGCTATGCCGGCCCGAGAGAAGCGCTCCTGCATGCGCTGTTCAGGCAGAATTTCGGGTGCAGCCACCTGATTGTCGGCCGTGATCATGCGGGTGTCGGAGACTATTACGGTCCCTTCGACGCACACCACATTTTTGATGAGATCCCCAACGATGCGCTTGAAACCAAACCCCTGAAAATAGACTGGACGTTTTACTGCTATAAATGCGACGGAATGGCTTCCATGAAGACATGTCCGCACGACAAGGAAGACCGGTTGAATCTCAGCGGCACCAGGCTCAGAAAAATGCTTTCCGAGGGCGAAGAAGTTCCGGACCACTTCAGCCGTCCCGAAGTTCTTGCAGTCCTGAAAGAGTACTATTCGGGATTGTCCGAAAAGGTTGAGATTAAAATGCACACCCACGCAGAAGGTAAATAACGGGATATGTTTTTCGCTGCTGATGGGTGCTGTATCCCGCCGGCAACACTGATTTTTTCTTTATAATCTATACTTCCAATGGCTTTATAAATCGCAGGCAATGTCTGCAAATGTTCGGTAAAGGAGGACCAATTATGCCGAGTTTTGTAATTAAAGAGAAATGTGACGGCTGTAAAGGGCAGGAAAGGACAGCATGTATGTACATCTGTCCGAATGACCTGATGAAGCTCGATGTCGACAGAATGCTGGCCTGGAACCAGGAACCTGACCAGTGCTGGGAATGCTACAACTGTGTGAAGATCTGTCCTCAGCAGGCAATCGAGGTCAGGGGTTACGCTGACTTTGTCCCTCTGGGTGGAAACGTTATTCCTCTGAGAGGTACCGATGCTATCATGTGGACCATCAAGTTCCGTAACGGAACCCTCAAAAGATACAAGTTCCCGATCAGAACCACTGCAGAAGGTTCGATCGAGCTTTACAAAGATAAACCCGAGCACGATTACGCCAACCTCAAGAAGCCGGGATTCTTTAACATGCCGGAATATCCAACACTATAACACAATCAAAATTGGTTAAGGAGGAATCAATGGAAGTTGAAAAAAACGAATTTAAATATTGCGAGAAGCCTGAAGTTGTTACTGTAGATACGGATATTCTGCTTATCGGCGGTGGTATGGCTTGCTGCGGTGCTGCATATGAAGGCGCCAAATGGGCTACACCGAAAGGCATCAGGATCACCATGGTCGACAAGGCTTCGACCGACAGAAGCGGTGCTGTGGCACAGGGGCTTTCAGCTATCAATACCTACTGCGGTGAAAACGATCCTGCCGACTATGTGAAGTATGTCAGGAAAGATCTTATGGGCGTGATCCGCGAAGATCTCGTTTATGATCTCGGAAGGCACGTTGATAACTCGGTACATCTTTTCGAAGAATGGGGACTGCCTGTCTGGAAGCGTGCTGAAGACGGTTCAACCCAGGACGGTTCAAAACCTGCACCGAAACTGACAGAAGGCGGCAAGCCGGTCAGGTCGGGAAGATGGCAGATCATGATCAACGGCGAATCCTACAAGGTGATCGTTGCCGAAGCTGCCAAAAAAGCGCTTGAATACAACAGGAAAGAAACCGGTGTCGATCAGAACCACTTTGAAAGGGTCTTTATCAGTGAGCTGATTCATGACAAAAACGATCCTAACAGGGTTGCCGGCGCTATCGGTTTCAGCGTCAGGGAAAACAAGGTTTATGTTTTCACCGCCAAAACAATGCTGCTTGCCTGCGGCGGAGCGGTTAACGTATACAGACCGCGTTCGACTGCCGAGGGCCAGGGTCGTGCATGGTATCCGGTCTGGAATGCCGGTACAACCTATGCATTGGCTGCTCAGGCCGGTGCCGAGCTGGTTCTTATGGAAAACAGGTTCGTGCCTGCACGATTCAAGGACGGATACGGTCCTGTCGGCGCATGGTTCCTGTTCTTCAAATGTAAGGCAACCAACTCGCTCGGAGATGATTACTGCGTTACAAACCTCGATGCAGCGAACAAAGATTTCGGAAAATATGCCGAAGATCCTCACCAGCTCACGACAGCTATGAGGAACCATATGATGATGATCGACATGAAAGCCGGTAAAGGGCCGATTTTGATGCGTACCCACGAGGCTATGCAGGCTCTCGGTGAGACCATGACGCCGAAACAGATGAAGCACCTCGAAGCGGAGGCATGGGAAGACTTCCTTGATATGTGTATCGGTCAGGCTGTGGTCTGGGCCGGTAACAACATCGAACCGGACAAGCTTCCTTCCGAGCTGATGCCTACGGAACCCTATCTTCTCGGTTCACATGCAGGCTGCGCCGGAATCTGGGTGAGCGGTCCTGGCGATATTGCCGGTATCCCGGATGACTGGCACTGGGGTTACAACAGAATGACAACCGTTGATGGCCTCTTCACTGCAGGTGACGGCGTCGGTGCATCAGGGCACAAGTTCTCCTCCGGTTCTCATGCTGAAGGAAGAATTGTCGGTAAGGCAATGACAGCTTACTGTCTCGATCACGCCGACTACAAACCTGAGCTCGGCAGAGATGTCGATGAGGTTATTGCTGAAATCTACCTGCCGATGGAAGTTTTCGGTAAGTACAAGGACTACAGCACCGATACGGAAGTCAATCCGCATTACATCAAACCGAAGATGTTCCAGGCAAGGCTGCAGAAGATCATGGACGAGTATGTTGCCGGTGTGGCGACTTGGTATACCACCAGTAAGACCATGCTCGAAAAAGGTCTTGAGCATCTTACCCTGCTCAAGGAAGATGCAGGCAAGATGGCTGCTGAGGATCTTCATGAGCTGATGAGATGCTGGGAAAACTATCACCGCCTCATGGCTGGTGAAGCCCATGCTCAGCATATCCTGTTCAGGGAAGATACACGCTACCCTGGTTACTACTTCAGGGCTGATCATTTCTATGTAGATGATGAGAACTGGAGATGCTTCACCATTTCGAAGTACGACAGGGATTCTCATACATGGAGCCTGTCGAAAAGAGATTACGTTCAGGTTGTACCGGATTAATCTGTGACGTGGCTCTAAAAAATATCCCCGAGACATATTGTGTCTCGGGGATTACTTTATTTGCTGAAAACAGAAACATTAAAATGGGAGAAAAGCTTCAAGACTCCTGTTCAAAGATTTTTAGTGTTTATCCGCAGGGAGAATCATGTCAGTTGAAACTATTTTAATTGTCGGCGGCGGCATAAGCGGAATTACCACTGCAGTTGAGGCTGCAGAAGTTGGTTACAATACCATTCTTGTCGAGAAGAACCCTTACCTTGGAGGAAGGGTTGCTCAGTTGAACAAGTATTTCCCCAAACTTTGCCCGCCTTACTGTGGTCTGGAGATGAACTTCAGACGAATCAAACCAAACCCGAAAATAACCGTTTACACGATGACCGAGGTCGAAGAGGTAAGCGGAGACGAAGGGAATTACAAGGTAAGGCTCAAGGTCAGTCCAAGGTATGTCAATGAGAAATGTACCGCCTGCAACGCCTGTACCGAGGTATGCCCGGTTGAAACATCGAATGATTTCAATTTCGGGATGGACAAAGTCAAAGCGATACACCTGCCGCATGAAATGGCTTACCCGATGAGATATGTTGTTGACAGGGATGTGTGTACCGACTCTTCCTGTGACAAATGTGTTCAGGCATGCAAGTATGACGCAATAGATTTAAGCATGAAGCCTGAGACTGTCGAGCTCAATGTCGGCAGCATCGTCTATGCAACCGGCTGGAAGCCCTACGATGCCGTAAATGTGGATAATCTCGGGTTCGGCAGCGTGAAAAACGTCATTACAAACATGATGATGGAAAGGCTGGCCTCGCCGAACGGACCAACCAAGGGAAAGATTCTCAGGCCGTCGGACAACAAGGAGGTGAAAAAGGTTGTTTTTGTGCAGTGTGCGGGATCCAGGGATGAAAATCACCTGAATTACTGTTCTGCGATTTGCTGCATGGCTTCTCTCAAGCAGGCGACATACATCAGGGAGCAAAATCCCGATTCCGAGGTTGTTGTAGCTTATATCGATCTGAGAACACCCGGTAAATACGAGGATTTCCTCAACAAGGTGGATGCTGACGAGAAAATAAAACTGATAAAAGGCAAGGCTGCCAAAATAGAGGAAGACCCCGGAACAGGTGGAGTCATTGTCACTTGCGAAGACGTTGAAGGGGGCGAAAAGATATATGAGAAGGCCGATATGGTGGTTCTTGCCACCGGTATGGTATCTTCGGTCACTGAAAACAGCGCGTTGAGTTTTGAGGAGAACGGATTCATCGTTGCGGGTAAATCTCCCGGCGTCTATTCGACGGGCGTGGCTAAAAGGCCCTCGGATGTTACTTCATCCATACAGGATGCCACCGGGGCGGCATTGAAAAGCATTCAAAGTCTGGTGAGGAGTTAATAATATGGCTGACGAAAAGAAAATCGGAGTATATCTCTGCAGCGACTGCAGTATAGGAGAAGCTCTGGATATCGAAGAGCTTGAAAAGGTCGCTACAAGTGAGTTCAAGGTGCCTGTATGCAAGAAACATCCTTTCCTTTGCAGCAGGGAAGGCGTACAGGTCATCAAGGACGATATAAACAACGGGGAAGTCAACAAGATCGTTATTGCCGCATGTTCGCCAAGGGTTAATACCGATGTCTTTGATTTTGATCCCCTGAAAAACGTTATCGAGAGAGTGAATCTGCGCGAGCAGGTTGTCTGGACACAGCCTTTGGATGAAGAGTCCAGGGAAACGACCCAGATGATGGCCGCCGATTATCTGAGAATGGGAATTACACGGGCTGAGAAAGCCGAAGTTCCCGAGCCTAAGATCGCCGACGTCAACCGGACCGTTCTCGTGGTCGGCGGGGGTGTTACCGGATTGACCGCTGCCCTCGAAGCTTCACAGACCGGTTATAAGACCGTGCTGGTCGAAAAAAGTCCCGAACTTGGTGGCTGGGCTAAAAAAATGTACCGGGTGTTCCCGAGTAAACCGCCATTTGCCGAGCTTGAAGAGCCGACCATCGGCGCAAAGATCGAGGCTGCGCAAAACGACAAGAACATAACCATCCATACAAACACGACTATTTCTTCAATCGAAGGCGGTCCCGGTGAATACAAGGTGACGATAGATCGTAATGGTACGGCTGAGACTTTCGACGCCGGTTCGATCGTGCTTGCAACGGGATGGAAGCCGTATGATGCAGGAAAACTGGATCATCTCGGGTATGGGAAATACAAGAACGTGGTGACAAACCTTGAAATGGAAGAGCTTGTCACAAAAGGAAACGGTAAGGTTCTCAGGCCATCCGACGGTAAGCCGGCGAAGAATGTCGTCTTCATGCAATGCGCGGGGCAGCGGGATGAAAACCATGTCCCATATTGCTCCACGGTGTGCTGCAACGTGTCTCTGAAACAGGCAAAGTATGTCAGGGAGTCTGATCCCGATGCAGGAGCCTTTGTTGTATACAAGGATATGAGAACAATGGGTTTGTATGAGAATTTCTACAAATCCGCACAGGACGACGAAGGGGTTTTTCTTACCAAGGGGGAAATACTCGGTATAGAAGAAGTTTCCGACGGGAGTCTCCATGTCGAGATTGATAATCTTCTCCTTGGCAGGAAAATGAAAGTCCAGGCCGACATGGTTGTGCTGGCAACGGGGATGGTTTCAAGTATGGTACCGGACGATAAAAAAGTTAACAACCTTACTCCTGAATACATCGGGAATATGGTTAAGAAAGAAACGGAGGACGGCGAGATCGAGGCACTTGAACCGGAAAGCCTTATTCTCAATCTCAAGTATCGCCAAGGTCCGGAAATGCCTCACCTCAAATGGGGCTTCCCTGATTCGCACTTCATTTGCTTCCCTTACGAAACGAGGCGAACCGGTATTTATTCCGCAGGAGCGGTGCGGCACCCCATGGATGCCGTTCAGTCTACTGCAGATGCAACCGGTGCAGCCCTGAAAGCCATTCAGTGCCTTGCGCTTACCGCAGAGGGACGTGCCGTGCATCCCAGAACGTGGGACCGTACCTATCCTGAAATCAGGATGGAAAGCTGTACACAGTGCAGAAGGTGTACGGTAGAGTGTCCGTTTGGTGCGTATGACGAAACAGATGACGGTACACCGCTTGAATATCCTTCCCGGTGCCGCCGCTGCGGAGTTTGCATGGGAGCGTGTCCGCAAAGGGTAATCGCTTTCAAGGATTACAGTGTCGATATGATTTCGTCCGTGCTCAAGGCCATAGAAGTACCCGATGAAGGAACCTTCATTCTCGGGTTCGTCTGTGAAAACGATGCGTATCCAGCTTTTGACATGATGGGGCTGAACAGGATGAACCTCAATCCCAATATCAGATTGATACCGTTACGGTGCCTCGGGGGATTGAACCTCGTATGGATCGCCGATGCGCTTTCAAGAGGCATTGACGGTATTCTGCTTCTCGGCTGCAAGTACGGGGACGATTACCAGTGCCATTACGTCAAGGGAAGCCAGATGGCAAACGAAAGACTTGGCAAGGTCCAGGAAACTCTGGATCGTCTTATGCTTGAGGCTGAGAGGGTCGAGCAGGTTCAGCTTTCTATCAGCGAATGGGAGAAGCTGCCTGCGATAATTGAAGATTTCACCAAGAAGATCGACGATATTGGTGAAAATCCGTACAAGGGATTCTAATAATAGTAACTGCGGATAACGGTGAAAGGAGCTGAATGAAGCTTCCGTAGACTGTTGTCCTGGTTTTACAGCTGTTAAATGTGGAGGTAATTATATGGCTGAAGAGAGTGTATTTACACCGGATGTAAAGTTTGTCAGGGAGCTGAAAGAGGCCGGTGCCGATACAATGAAGAAGTGCTACCAGTGCGCCACGTGCTCCGTTGTATGTCCATTATCCCCTGACGACAAGCCGTTTCCCAGAAAAGAGATGGTTATGGCGCAATGGGGGCTGAAAGATGAACTTGTCAAAAGCGCCGATATATGGCTCTGCCATAACTGCAACGACTGTTCGAAATACTGTCCCCGCGGCGCCAAACCGGGCGATGTGCTCTCGATCCTCAGAAAAAGCGTTATTCAGGAAAACGCGTTCCCGAAATTCATGGGAAAGATCGCCGGAGACCCGAAAAATATCTGGCAGGCGCTTGCCATACCTGTGGTGTTCTTTTTAATCGTTCTTGGGGTAACAGGGCATTTGTACATTCCTGAAGGCGAGGTTGTTTTCTCCAAGTTTTTCCCGGTACACTATATCGACCAGATTTTTGTTCCGCTTTCCGGGCTTGCCGTGCTTATGTTTGCGATCAGCATCACGAGGTTCTGGAAGAATCTCGGCGAAAGTTCTCAAATGAAACCCAAAGCAGGTTTCCTGCCAAGCTTTATCGAGACGCTCAAGGAAATCATGACCCACTCGAAATTCAAGAAGTGCGACGAAAACCAGGACCGTTCCATCGCGCACATGCTTGTGTTTTATGGGTTTATAGGCCTCTTTATTACGACGCTCTGTGCTATTTTGTTCCTTTACGGATTCAAGTGGGAGTCGCCTTACCCGGTGGACGATCCTGATATCCTTGCGCTGTTCGGCGGGTCTGAAGCCATGGTCTGGATCGTAAAAGTAGCATTCAAACTCCTGGCCAATGTCAGTTCACTTGCGCTTCTTGTCGGCGGCGGTCTGGTGATTGCCAACAGGTTGAAAGAGCGGGGTGTTGAAACCGTGACCTCATCGTTTGACTGGGTGTTTGCAGGGGTAGTGCTGCTGGTCGGTGCTACAGGTATGCTTTCACAGATGTTCAGAGTGATGAATTTCCCGCCGGTTATCGCATACCTGACGTACTTCCTTCATCTTGTGTTTGTCTTTTACATCATCATCTACGTGCCGTACTCAAAACTCGCGCACTTTGTCTACAGAACGGTTGCGATTACCTATACCAAAATGCTGCAGAGGGATGTTAAGGTGTGAATGATGACCTGACAATGCGACCGCAAACTGTGAAAAAGCAGGGGCTGTTGAAAAACAACGGCCCCTGCTTTTTTTATAACCTTACGTTACCCCTCAGTTCTTTCCCCCTCTCACAACGCTTTTTCCATCTCAGCCTTCAGTGCTTCCTTCCTGTACGGCTCTGGAAATACGCACAAGCTGTTCAAGGTGTTCGCGATGTGCCTTTTCAACCGTTGCGGAATCACATGACATTCCAAGCTCAAACAGTTCGAGGAACTGCCTCATCTTCTCCTCTTCTGAAAGATGCTTGGCATAGCTACGCTCCCACGCATTGAAACGGCTCATTTTTTCCCGCAGCTTATGAATATCATTTGTTTTGTTGCTTTTCATCGCATGTTTTGAATTCTCGTCACTATGGTCGAATCGCCCAGAAAATCGGAAAGTTCACGGCAGTGTTCAAGAAGATACCGCCAGTCGATAGTTTCTTTCTGGAGGCCGATAACGGTTGCGATGTCGTCCCAGTCTTTCTGACGGGATGAAACCGATTTCTGCAGAACAAAATCCTCCACGGTACATACTTTCATTGAAAGAGAGAAAAACCGTTTAACCTGGCTTCTCTTGATTGCCTGTTCTTCGAATGGCAGTTGTGCAAAAACCAGATCGATACGCACAGAGTCAATTGTAACCGGCAGAACACTGGTTTCAGCTATGAACTGTATCGGATTTTCAGGTAGCAGCACGGCAACGGGGGCTAACTGCTCAATAAAATCAGACCGGGTGTCCCCTGCCGGAACCGAGATTTTTATGTCGATATCAAACGTTTGTCTCGGGCTGCCGTAAATACTGTTGGCGATACCGCCAAAAATCATGTAGGGGACCTGCTGCTTGTCAAGCCAGTTGACAATGGTCTCAAGTGCAAGCAGCAACCTGTTTGTCATAAGCGTACCTTTTCAGCAATTTCTTCTCGGAATAAATACACGTTTATTCGCTTGGATTACAACTTAATATAGGCTTTTTAGAGTTCTCCTTCTTTCATACCCCGCAGCTTGCTGCTCTAATTCCATCTATGCTTTCCCTGTCATTCCGCGCTCTCGCCTTTCAATCATTCCGCACTTGATGCATGGAATCTCTCTCTTGTCATGCCGGACCCGATCCGGTATTCATCTCTTACATGCTTGCTGCTTTACGTTTTGTGCCCGCCGGTTGTAGTAATAAGGGACATCCCTTAGTTTCCGATCGACAGATCAGCAGGATTTTCCCGGTCACGGCGATATCCGTATATTTTACAAACAATAGCTTTCGACTACCCGATGAAAAGAGAACGGCATGACTGCGAAGATTGTCGAAACCATTCTGAAATATTGCCCCGAAACGCAGGCGGTTTATCTGTTCGGTACTTACGGCACCATTGACGAAAGACCTGAAAGCGATGTCGATATTGCATTGCTTCTGCCGCACAACAGCAGGATTGGCAATCTGCAGCTTGCCAAAAGCGACTGCCGGTTCGAGCTGGAGGAACTGCTTGAAAAAGAGGTTGACCTTCTCAACGTGCGAAAACTTTCAACGGTTTTTCAGAAGGAGGTCGTTATGAATGGACATTTGATCTATAGCCGAACCCGGCATGTAGTAGATGAATTTGAAATGCTTACCCTGTCCTATTACCAGAAGCTCAATGAAGAAAGAGCTGAAATTCTTGAAGAGATTCAGAAAACCCGAAAAATTCTCTCATGATCGACGACGTTGTGTATGTGAAATTATCTTTTTATAACTATGAATATCAAGGTATTAAACGCAAAAAAACAGGTCATACGTGACATTGCCGCAAAGCATGGAGCGCGAAATGTGAGGGTTTTCGGCTCTGTTGCAAGAGGTGAACAGAGGGAGACAAGCGATGTGGATTTCCTTGTTACATTTGAACCAGGACGCACATTGTTTGATCATGCAGCGCTTCTCTACGAACTGGAGGTGTTGCTTCAGTGCAAAGTTGACGTTGTTAGTGATCAGGGGTTGAAGCCTCGGTTTCGGCAGCAGGTTTACCAAGAGGCTATTTGCTTATGAGAGATGACCGTGAGAGAATTCAGGATATTCTTGATGCCATATCCCATATCGAAAAGTATGCAATCAAAGGCCGTAAAACTTTTGATCGTGATGAACTGGTACAGATTTGGATGATCTATCATCTTGAAATCATTGGAGAAGCAGTAAGAAGCATAAGCGAAGGTTTCAAGAAAGCAAACCCGCAAATCCCCTGGAAACTGATTGCAGGGATGAGAAACATTCTGGTTCATGAATATTTCGCTATTGATCGTGATGAGGTCTGGGCGACAATAGAGAAAGACATACCTGTATTGAAGCAGCAGCTTTTAGAGATTCTTGAAAACAAAAGATAAGTCTGGACGATTACCGCTTTGCCCTTGCTTGATGACGGATGTCGCGCAGGTCGATGATTTCGGCAACTTCGTACCGTTCCCGTTCATCCTTGACAGGACGTTGGCGCACAACGTCGGGAAAATGTCCAAGCCTTCCATGTATCTCGGCAAGGATAGGAGACCAGAGATAAGAGTAGCCTGCTGGTATGACAACAATCGGGAAGGTTTGCCACTCATGTGGCAACAAATCAATGCCGTCAACCTTCTGTATAGCGATTTTTAGAAAGTTTTCATCTTCGGCAACGGTTCCCATCGGCACGTCGATCACGTCAAGCGTTGGCCAGCCCATAAGATTGCGTATCTTTTTCTGTTGACCCGGCATGATAGGGTGCCCAGAAAAGTTTAGAACAAGGTGACGACCTTCTTTGTTACGGTTTCGCCTGAACAGTCGGCGTATTCTTCGAAATCCGTTTCGTACAAGCCGCAGCAACCAGGGAATGTTTTTTGTGACAAGGTATTCCAGAAGCTGTAAAGCCGAAACGATACCTCCAAGCAATAGTGTAATTAGGGTTAGCAGGCTGAGGTTTCCGATATTTTCCATGGACGATAAAAATTGAAAAGCAATTTTTTGGTGTATGCATTTTATCCTTGTCACCTACGACATAGAAAACGACCGCCGCAGAACAAAGATACATAAAGTACTCTCAAACTTCGGTAATTCGGTCCAGTACAGTGTCTTTGAATGCTTCATTTCGGAAGATGATTTCGAGGAAATGAGGAAGAAGCTCAGGAAGCAATTGGACCCGAAACATCCCGACGACAGCATACGGTATTACGTACTCTGTAGAAACTGCGTAGAAAAAGTGCAGGTTGACGGCAACAAGGGTTTCAATATCGAAGGCCCATTCATCATTACCTAAGCCCTCGGTCTTTTTATTCTGCTACTCAGCTTTATTTCCCGCCTCAACCCAACGACCCCGATCTTTCCAACGAGGAATCAGATTCCATAATACAATCGCAATAGATGCCGGACCCGATCCGGCATCCATTCTGTCAAGCCATCTCGCCATCCAACTAACATCACTCAGCACTTTAAACACTCTGCGAGTACGATTATATCAAAAGTTGACCAGCATACGAACAGCGTTGTCATCAAGCTCTGCGTCTCAATACTTTGCGAGTACGATTATATCAAAAGACTGGCATACAGATGGCAGGAAAAGATATCAGTAGCCCTGTCGCAATACTCTGCGAGTACGATTATATCAAAAGATTGAGGAGCCTGGACATTCCATGACAATCCCAGTCGCAATACTCTGCGAGTACGATTATATCAAAAGCGATGTTGATGACTTTTTCTTTCTCATCTATTGTTTAAGTCGCAATACTCTGCGAGTACGATTATATCAAAAGGATACGGGGAAAATTCCCCTAAATATTGGAAAGAGTCGCAATACTCTGCGAGTACGATTATATCAAAAGCATGGAGGACATACTCACAGTAGACCGAACGACTCGCGTGTCGCAATACTCTGCGAGTACGATTATATCAAAAGAAGGAAGTTCTGGATCGTATGTGCGATAAAGTGAAAAGGTCGCAATACTCTGCGAGTACGATTATATCAAAAGAACAAATCTCCTCAAAGTGCTTAGCTTGGGTCTCAAGTCGCAATACTCTGCGAGTACGATTATATCAAAAGAACTGCGCACATGGATGGTGGTGGTGTTTTTTGTCTCAGTCGCAATACTCTGCGAGTACGATTATATCAAAAGAAACAGAACGGACGACAGGGCGATAAGAAAAAACCGTGTCGCAATACTCTGCGAGTACGATTATATCAAAAGCTTATCGCCAAATACCTTGGGGTTCACGAGAAACCTTGGCGTCGCAATACTCTGCGAGTACGATTATATCAAAAGTGACGAGCAAAACACTCTTTATGTTCATACAGACGAATTGTCGCAATACTCTGCGAGTACGATTATATCAAAAGTGACATCCGTGCTCAGAGTAAAGGAACGGTCAATAGAAGTCGCAATACTCTGCGAGTACGATTATATCAAAAGTTTGGAAAAATACAAAGTCTGGGAAGAGAAGAAAAAGGAGTCGCAATACTCTGCGAGTACGATTATATCAAAAGACTGTGATAATGATAATGCTTCTCTTTGCTGTTCTTGCGTCGCAATACTCTGCGAGTACGATTATATCAAAAGTGCATTTCCAGAACTTGATGACACAATTGTTGCTGTTGTCGCAATACTCTGCGAGTACGATTATATCAAAAGTTTTGCCTTGCTTGCAAGTCCTTTGGCCTTGTTCTTTGATGTCGCAATACTCTGCGAGTACGATTATATCAAAAGCCGCCTATGAAGAAGTGTGGGTGCACTCGGAGAAGCTGTCGCAATACTCTGCGAGTACGATTATATCAAAAGTCCGTAAGGATGGTCTGGGGATTTGCAAGGTCATTGATAAGTCGCAATACTCTGCGAGTACGATTATATCAAAAGTTTTTGTGGGAGTCTTGTTTATATTGTCATCCCAAAAAGTCGCAATACTCTGCGAGTACGATTATATCAAAAGACAGTGAATGAGGAACTTACATTCAGACCTCCGCTGGTCGCAATACTCTGCGAGTACGATTATATCAAAAGGCCCTGCTATAAAAAAGCAGAGTCCAACCAATGAGGAAGTCGCAATACTCTGCGAGTACGATTATATCAAAAGCCTATAGATAAAGAGCGAATAATGTTCTTACATGAAGTCGCAATACTCTGCGAGTACGATTATATCAAAAGAGTACCTCTGGAAACCCTTGTCTGGCAAGGGCTCCCAGGGCAAAAACCGGAGCAGATAGACGTTTCTGCTATGCCAAGGGACAATCTGCTGTTTTTACTGAAGGGTCTCATCTGTATCGTATACAATTATATGGACTTATCCAACTACCTGAGCATAATTCTTTTGGCATTTGCCGGAAATGCATATAATATAACGGCTTAGTGATGGTTTTGCTGTATTTTGGCTTGGCTGAAAAACGAGGTGCGGTTTTTTACCAGATTACCTTATACGGCTCATACTCCTCAACTTTTCCCGTCATCACATCTTTCAGCAGCCCAACCTGTTTTTCGATGTGCCGCCTGACATTCAGCGTTCTGCCGGTGTAACCGTCTTTCGACTCCTGCCACATACGGGTTTCGAACATCTTGAGATACTTCTTCCGTCCGTCGTTTGTCAGAAAGCAGCCGGTTCTGTCTTTATGATAATAAAAATCATCCTGCGTGAGAAGTCCTTTGTTGAGCGTGTAAAGCACCATCGAATCGATAACGACACGGAATTCCTCGATAAGGTCGTTCACCAGCGCGGGATTGCCTTTGTCTTCGGCATGGAGATAACCAAGATAGGGGTTCAGGGCTTTTGAGCGAACCATTGAGAAAATGTTGGCGTGCAGCAGGGTGTAGCCGAAACTGAGCAGGCTGTTGACCGGGTCTTTTGGAGGACGCTTCACGCGCCGGAATTTCTCAGAGTAAAAGGGAAGGTTCTTTTTAAAAAGCAGGCCGTAGAGCTCGAAATAGAGTGCCGCAGCTTTGCCTTCGAGGCCCCTGAGCGTTTTGACTTCCGTGCACCGTTTTGCGTTTTTTTCAAGCGATGCCATCAGGTCGAGATGGCCGCTGATCTTCTTTTTGATCGAGCCGTCCCGGTCGTGCACAAGGGCTTTTCTCCGCTGGATCATGATCCGGCTGTTGTGGATTTTTGCCGCAACGATCTTTCTTGCAAGGTCAAGAGCAAACGGCTCGTCGAGTGATCGCAAGAACTGAACGCGGTGCATGTCTGTATGGTCGGTGGTTGTGGCTTCGAGCCGTCCGAAAAACTTGCCGTGCTGGGAAAGGAATGTGACCGGAATTTCCTTGCGCAGGCAGAACTGCATGACCGGTGTGGTAAGGGAAATGTTACCGAAAACAATGAGCTGGTCGATTCTCCGTGTAATGACATCGGTGAGTTCCTTGCCGTCTTTCTGAACGCTGAGTCGCTCGCCCTCCTTGCGCACTAGGCAGCCCTGATCCTGCAAATAAAGCGTGTTGAGGATTGGGGAATACAATTTTCTGAGTGCTTCGCGCCGTTCTTTTCGCCTTTGCTCGTCCTGTCGGGCAATGTTTTCAAGAAAGGTATCGATACCGAGCTTCTTTTTTCCGATTCCTTCAAGGAGCTTGCGCCCGAACTCGGTCTTTTCAAGCGCCTCTTTCGTGATCTCTATTTTCTCTCCTTCATCGGTTTCAAGCTCATAGGTTGCAAGGGTATCTTCAACGTCCGGGTCATGGACAACCGGTTTTGTCGGTTTTTTGCGCAGTTTAAACTTGCCGAGTTTGTCGTACCATTCCTCCGGGTGCATCTTGGTCGGGATGATGAGCGACTTGACAAACAGGTAACCGAGGTACTTGAAGCCTTCCGAAAAGGTTGTGATCCGGGTCTTTTCATTGTTAAGTTCGAGTTTCAACTCTTCGAGAATGCTTTCCGACAGCTTCATCGCCGATTCTGCTTTCGGTTTTGTCTTGCAGAGGATCAGAAAGTCGTCGGCGAACCTGATAAGTTTGTAGCCGTCTTTTTCGATGCGCTCGTCGAACTTGTCGAGAAACAGGTTTGCCAGAACCGGAGAAATCGGGCAACCCTGCGGCAGCCCCTTGACATTACGAATGCGGGGGTTGTCGCCATCGACAATTTCCGCCGTGATCCATGCGCGGAGCAGCGTCAGCAGTTCTTCGTCGTCGATGAGTTCGCGCAGTCGTTCGAACAGCAGATCGTGATCGACGCTATCGAAAAAGTTGCGGATATCGGCATCGACGACCCACCGGTATCCCTGGGTACGCAACCTCTCGATTTCAAGAGCAGCGCTTTTACGTGATATGCCGTGACGATAACCGAACGTGCAGGTTTCCAGTTCCGAATCGATGATCGGGTAAAGCACGATTGATGCCGCGGTTTGCGCCACCCGGTCCATGACGCCCGGAATGAGCAGCACCCGTTCCTTGCCGTTGGGCTTGAGCATCACCAGCTTCAAGAACGGTCCCGGTTCATAGGTGCCGCAGAGCAACGCTTCCGAAAGCGAACGCAGGTTTTCCTCCAGCCGGAACGAGTAATCCTCGATTGACTGCCCGTCATATCCCGAGCGCCCGTCGTTCGCCGCAACCCGGTTCCACGCCCGGTAAATGGTTTCCGGCAGGGCTATTTGATTATAGAGCCAGCCCATTAGCGGTGTCCCGAATAGCCTGCTTTGTGTCCCGATTGCTGTGTTGGGCGGTGTTCTGAATCCTCATGTACTCGATGTACACTCCGATTCCTGCGCTCCGTCCGCCTTGCACTCGAACTGCATGCGATGGCTATTCGAAACACCGGCCTTGTATACTCTGCTTTCCAATCCAGTTGCCGCGTTGTCCCGACAAGTCGGGATCGGAATCCAGGTGGGTCAGTTGGCAGTTGGCAAGTGTTCTGAATCGCGTGTATCCCGTTTAAATACGGGTATATAGCTGCTATTCCATGTATTGGTCTTGATGTTAAAGCATGGTAACGCATTGCGGTGATTGATGAATTGATTTTCGGGATGATTGTGTGAATGATAAATTACGTAAATTCTTTCAGGTTTCCGGGTAAACAATTATTCGTGGTTCATCATGTCTTGTTTGTTTGAATGGGATTGTATCGTTGCATTCTTTTTTAAACGCCAGACCGAAATTGGTCTGGTGGCGGATGTGATTGGGATTGTAGGGGCGTTTACGGCAACTGGAGCTTTATGGCAGCTCTTGAAGAATAAAAAAGAGAAAAAGAGGCTCAATCAGATCGTATCGGTTGTACTCCGGTGTGTTAAAGATGACCGCCAGATTAAGCCGCTTATGGTTGTTCGCCGTAAAGATATCACAAGGGCGGAGCTTCAAGGCATTCTCGGTACGATCAAGCTGGCTGATCCGAAACAATCGCGGTATACCTTGTCCCATGTTAATACCAGAAGTTTTTGGGAGGATATCGAGCGACTACAGGCTTCAGATAATAAAGAGGGCGATACACTTGAGATACCCTGCACAGTTGAAGAGATTGAGCAGTTTGATCCATCGGTAATAAAAGGAACAAAAAATGGTTAAGACGACCACTTGCAAAAAATAACTTGAACACCTTTTTGAGCTTCTGGCGTAGTAAAATGTTGTTTTTATTTCTTCGGTTTAGTACTATTCAAGTAGTAGTCAGGCGTAACAGGTTCCCTATGCACACTGTTGGTATCGAAGTTTTCTCGTTCAGCCACCTGTTGCACGCAAAGTAACAGCCTCGACGTACCCCCCACCCTGATCTCTGGACACGAAGTCCGTGTGTCCTCCATGTAGTTTTGTTGTTCGGTAGTATAGACTTTCTGGATTACCTCAAGACCGTAAAGCTATGTCCGGCAATCAGTACCTCTTTCTGTTCACCATAGGCCCCGTCCAGAGCTTCATAGAGCAGGCGCGCAAGACTCGTGATTTGTATGCGGGGAGTCAGATTCTTTTTGAATTGACTGATGCGGCGATGGCTGGGGTTTCTGAGCAGAATGGCGTCAACTCATTTGTTTATCCCGACAAAGCTTCTGGCTCAAAACCAAACAGGTTTCTGGCCAAAGTAAACACCGATGATATTCAGTCATTCGGTGACAAGATCGAAACTGTTGTCCGTACAAAATGGGTGCAATCGGCAACAGAGTCGTTTCATTCAGCAGGCTTGTCTCAAAATCTTCCGATTCTTGACAGGGCGTTTATCTCCGATTTATCCAAACAAACCTGCCTTGAGCTGATTGCCCGGCAATCTTCTATAGCTGCACGCCAGATTTCAGAGTTTCCCGATATCTACTGGGCAGCGATTGAATATGATGGTACAGAGTATGCTTCGAAACTCAAGGAACTTGAACATCTTCTTGGTGGGGTGAAGAGCGTCAGGGCGTTTTGCCAGCTCAATGAGGCGGAAGGTAGCCGAAAGTGCGCTCTCGATGGCCAGCGTACAGCGCTCTTTTATCGGCCAGGCATTAATGCAAATGGAGAAAAAACAGAACCGAATTTTCTTTCCGATGAAAAAAAGCCTCTAAAGAAATTGCTTGATCCGGGAGAGGCACTGAGTGCTATTTCCCTTGTGAAACGATTCTACCAGAAAGATCATGGGGGATTTCCATCGACGGCAGAGATTGCCTTGATGGACATGATTGATGAGAAGACGTGGAAGACTACTTACGAAAAATATTTTTATAGAGATTATGGCGAGATTGACTATCAGTTGTTCTATAAGGAAAACCTGACGGAAAAGAATCTTCAAAAGCAGGAAATCAAGAAAAAAAGAGAACATGGTCTTGATAAGATCATCAAAGCGTTCAGTGAGCTTACGGGAGAGAATCCGACAAAGTATTATGCCTTACTTCTGTTTGATGGAGATGATTTTGGGAAACTATGGTCAGTCGAAGGGTTACGCAAGGGTATCAGTCTGGAAGAGTTTCAGAACAAACTGGCGAAACGTCTCCATGAGTATGCAAAACAAGCTAAAGGTTGCCTGAACAGCCCAAAAGGGGCAACCGTTTATGCCGGCGGTGATGATTTTCTAGGTTTCATCAATCTGAACTCACTGTTTGATGTAATGAGGGAGTTGCGGGTGACGTTTGATGAGCTTGTATCTGAACCGCTGAAAAAACACCTGAATGAGGGTCAGGCAATAACTTTCACAGCAGGGGTGGCGATTGCCCACTACAAAACTCCTCTTGGTGAGGTGCTTAAAAAGGCCAGAACAGTCGAAAAGAGGGCAAAAGATGTTCCCGGAAAGGATGCGTACGGGATTGCTGTCATGAAGCACTCAGGTGAAACGCGGGAAGGTTTTCTGCAGTTCGACGTTGCCGGACAGACTGATACCCTCTCTGCATTAAAGATGGTGGTTGGTGAACTGAAAAGTTTGGATGGTTTTTCAAGTACGTTTATAAAAGCATTTGAAAGGGAAATGCACTATCTGATGGATAGAGTGGATGGAACGGTAGGTCTGAATGACAGAGCACTACGTACTGAACTTCATCGGTTGCTTTCTCGTTCCTCAAAAACGTTTGGCAAGGATAGAGAGAAAAAGGTAGATGATTTTCTCGGGGTTGTCGATTCGTTGAGACACGACTCAGAGAGAGTTTTGGGAATGAAGAATTTCCTTTCATTACTCGATATCTGTGATTTTATCGAACGTGAAACATCAATGCGTGAAATATCAGAAGGTTAATCATGGCTGTTGTTGCTCTGGATGCTTTGGATACACTTTTTTTTCGTGATGGCAAGCCATTTTCGATGGGCGAAGAGACGTGGGCGAACGGGCTTTTTCCTCCACCGCTGTCAGTTGTGTATGGAGCGCTGCGGACAGCGTACTTTTCCAAACATATAGGGGAGTTGAAGCATGCCAATGAAGAGGGTGATCCTACTTTAAAATTGGCAATAAATTTCTCTGCGTATCACGGTGAAGGCAAGTACTTTTATCCATGCCCGTTGGATATTGTTCAAAGAAAAGAGAGAAAAAGTAAGCGAGAGCCCGAGTTCAGTTTGCTGGAGCTTGTTGAGCGTCAGGCAGATTGTTGTTCCAGTCTGTATGGAGTTGATTTGCCAATGCAGCTTCAATCTCAAGAGCAGGTTGAGGAGTCATCCGGCTTGATTGATGAGATTTCACTCAATGAATACCTGCAAAGCAGCTCAGTGCCGCCGAGCCTTTTGAATATTGATAGCTTCCTCAAAGAAGAGCCGAAGGTAGGAATTGGTAGAAACGATCGTACGGGAGCAAGTGATGAGGGAATGCTGTATCGTGTTGGTATGAAGCGGATGCATCGGCTAAGGTTGGCGGTTGGTTATAGCGGCCTCAATATTTCAGGCCCCTTGGTGCGCCTCGGTGGAGAAGGGAAGTCAGTATCGGTTTCGGAATTGACAGAAAAACCAAATGTTCAAGAACCGGAACCATCCCAAAAAACAGGAGATTTCTTCAAGCTTTATCTGGCGACTCCGGCGATTTTCAAGGAGGGGTGGCGACCCGCTCCGGAAACAGTTCCCGGAGCAAAGCTTGTTGCCGCTGTGATTGGCAAGCCGCTATATATCGGTGGCTTTGACATGAAGCCAAAAAACGGTCAACGTTCTCACCCTAAACCTATGCAACGGGCTGTTCCTGCCGGTAGCGTTTACTACTATAAAGGGACGGCTGAGGTTCAAGAAAACTCGATATCAGATTACGGTAGAGAACAGGGGTACGGTATCTATTATATCGGAATTGTAAACAAGGGTGTTTGATGAGCTGCATCATAACGACGGTTGGGGCATCACTCTTCACAAATTACCTTGAGGACCCTGAAGAACCCGAATTTATCAAGGCTGATTATAAGTCGATAAAAGATTCGTTGCATCGGGAGTGGGGTCATAAAGATGCCCGAATCAGAAGCATTAAGGATAATCCAAAATTTCGAAGCTGGATTTCTCGTAATCTTAACGATTCGTGTGCAGAGATTGCGAGTTTGTACAAAATAATAAAACATCTTCTGGAAGATAATATTAAGATCCGCTTACTGGCAACCGATACGGTTCCATCGAGGCTGGCCGCCGAATTGATTATGGAGCAGACCATTCCACATCCGGTGACAGGCGAGGAAATACCGGTTGATTTTTATCCAAACCGGGATGTTATCCCAGGACTAAGGGTTGATGATGCAAAAGTTTTCCAGAAGGACGGTTTGCACAATTTTATTCGGCGTTTTATTGGCTTGAATAAGCAGTATGGGCCATTGATTCTTAATATCACGGGTGGTTATAAAGGTTTGATTCCATATCTGACGTTGATCGGTCAAATTCATAAGGTGCCTGTAATGTACAAGTTCGAGGATTCTGATGCTTTGATTACAATCCCTCAGTTGCCAATCAATTTTGACTGGGAACTTGCAGTTGAATATGGAGATCAACTTCGTGATATCAATGAAATTAATGAGTATGACAAATCTGCCCTGATAGATAAAAATATTCTTAAGTGTAACGGTGAGCTTGCTCCTCTCGGTATGATTTTAAAGGATTATGCCAAAACGGTGGATATAAAAGATTTTTTAAATGAGAATCTCAGAGGCGATTGTGCCGAGTTCCGGTGGTTTGAATACTATGTATCTGAATATCCTGACAGAATGGTGCGCAGGTCGGTCGGAAATGGCGAGCAGCACATTGCAGGAATAACAATACAAAAAGAGATTGATGTCATCGTTGAGGGGGATGGGCAGATTATTATAGCTGAATCCAAGCCATGCAGGTATATCCATGATTATGGGGATAAGCTGTTTACTCAAATCGATCAATTATTGCAGGAAGTCAAGCATAATGAACTTGATATTCATGAGTATCATCTTTGTTTGTACTCGGCAGGGGCTGTGGATATATCTGAGTATTTCCGAGATCCTGCAGTAGTGAATGCAAGGTTCATTGTTCACAAATACTATCCAGAATGCAGGTTTGTTCTGAATTTAATGCGAAATGTCCGTGAGTTGCAGAGCTTTATGCACAAGTCTTTTCCAATGATCCAAAAGGATATACAATCATTAACGATACCAACCACTTAATACCATGTTTCGACAAGCAACTCCACTTTTCCTGATATGCGAGACGCCTCTTCATGCCGGTTCCGGTGATGATCTCGGTGTTGTTGATCTGCCGATCCAACGAGAACGGCACACCTCATTCCCGAAAATCGAAGGCTCTTCATTGAAGGGGAGTTTGCGTGAGGCGTTTGAAAATAAACTGACTGAAGATGACGATCGAAAAAAAATTCATCTTGCCTTTGGATTTGATGAAAATACGCCAAACGAAAGGGTCACAGTTAAAAAACATTTTGGTGATGATAAGCAGTTTCAGGGGGCTTTGGGGTTCACTGATGCCCGATTGCTGCTGTTTCCTGTTAAGTCGATGAAGGGAGTGTTTGCCTGGATTACCTGTGAGAGAGTTCTTGAGCAGTTTAAGAAGGATTTGGCGTTGACTGATTGTAAAGATAAAGATCAGATTGTGATTCCATCCGAGAACACGGTTCCACAGCATTGTGATTTACGTTTTCAGAATAAGGGCAGTAAGCATATAGTTTTGGAAGAGTACATGTTCACGGTGACAGAAGAAAATAAGCCTGACGGTGCTACCACAAAATTGGCTTCATGGCTTTCAGATCAACTGTTTGAGGCGGGTTCTTACTGGCATGGGCATCTTTCAAAGAATCTGGTTGTTCTGTCGAACAATGATTTTACGGATTTTGTAAACCTATCCACCGAGGTGATTACAAGAACGAAAATCAATAACGAGACAGGCACCGTTCAGGATGGTGCATTGTTTACCGAAGAGTATCTGCCATCAGAAAGCGTTCTTTATTCACTTGCTTTGTTCAGTCCACTGTTTAATTCAGATGAAATTATTAAGCCTTTTATCAAAGAATTAAAGGATGGTAAACGGTGCAGTAGTGAAGAGGTGACGGCTGTCAGAAAGTTTTTTGAGGAAGTACCGGGGGTCGTTCAGATTGGTGGAAACGCCACGCTTGGCAAAGGGTTGGTAAGGACAAAGTTTGTGACTTCAGCGGTGTCGATATCTCAGAATGCAGCGTCATCAGGAGGGGCTGAACAGTGATAAATCGAAGGCTTGAAACAGAGCGCAATCGCGCTGAGGCAGCGTATCAGTATGCAGATAAAGGCGTTAAAAAGTATGGGAAGAAAACGTCAGGACAGCAAGCTGATGGTGGCGAGGGGTGTGATGAAAATTACAAGTCAATTGTTGCCAAGCTTCCGTCTCGAATACTCAATAATGGTTTGGGCGTGACCGTAGCCTTTCATTTTTCAAAAAGCAAAGATAAACAGGGGCAAGAGACCGTGTATGGTTATGTCTGCGAGCAACTCCGTGAGTGGTTGGATATGCTGCACTATGTGCAAAGCAAAAATATAGCTGAATTTGCCCGTGATGTTGTTGCTTTGCCGGCTGCTGATTCAAGGGCTGTCACCAACGAAGCTCTTGCATTTCTGACATGGCTTCGACGATTTACAGACGGTCTAAGCGCACAAGGCTCAAAATCAAATGATAAGAGTGGTTCCGATGGAAGTACAGGAGAAAGCTGAGCTTTATCAAGATGCAAAAGGTCTTTGGAGAGCTCGGTCGCTTAATGCCAAGAAGAATGACAAGGGAATGGCAGTTCCGCCAAACTTGCGGAGTAGGCTGACTGATGAGCATGATGGAATGGTCGTTACGGTAGTGAAAGCTAATGGGCAGATTGTCAAACTTTTGTTTGAGGACGGCGATGTTCAGGAAGTGGTAAAACAGGGTACTCATCAAATGCAGGAATCAGAAAAATCACCTCAACTGACTACGCAGGAGGATTTGGTATCGCCTACGTCAAATGATAATAGCGTACCAAGCATTGCTGTTTTCGCCTACGACTGTGCTAAAGATGCATTGAGTCTTGGTGACGGTTATAAAGAGTATAAAAATCACGCAAAATCTTTGACGATGATGATTCGTACCAATGGATTTGGTGCGACAATGGCTTATCTGGAAAGCAAGGATGAGAGGCATTTTGAAGAGCTTCGCAACAACATTAGGGGATTTCTGAAGCAGATCAATCCTGAACTGAATGAGAGTGAGTATTTTAGGGATTCTCACACAGTCAAGGAGTTGACAAAAGCTGTATTGACGTTTGTAGGTTGGTTAAAGCATTTTTCATCTGGATTAATTCCGGGGTGAATGGCAAAAAAGAATAAACAGAAAAGAGATGTTGGGGAGCATGATTCCCTTCAGGATCAATTACTCAACACGGGTGTAGCTTCAAAAGAGCAATTGCCCCCAGGAGGAAAGACTCAAAGGCAAAATTTCAAACAAATGCAGAATGACATCTTCCTGATCGATCAAACACGTTTGCCTAACGACACAGAGGGTGTGTTGAAGAATACAGAACCCGATAATTTTGCTTTGAAGCTAAACCGAAGAGTTTTGTTTAAATCTAATAAGCCTAATGAAGCGCCGAAACCAGTGTTGTTTAAGAAAAAGACAAAACATGATAACGAATACAAAGTGGGTTTTGTTTATGATAAAAAACTGATTGAAGATGTTGCCAATAGACAGTGGGAGGCGATACAGGGTTTGGGTTTGATGTTGGAAGATATAGAAGTTGAGACGGATTGGCGGCTCGTTGTTGGTCTTGGCAACGAATCGGTGTATGAAACATCAATGACGCTGGATCATGTGTATGGTATTCCGTATATCCCGGCAAGTGCCGTTAAAGGCGTCATGAGAAACTGGATTATTACAGAGATTTTTAGTGAAACTAATGACGATAAGGCGGTGAAAAACGCTGACCATAAAGGGGCTGAAACAAGAGCGATGGATGACAAGGGTTTTGTTGCAATATTCGGCAATAACGATGAGGCAGGCAAGGTCAGGTTCTTCGATGCATACCCAACAACAAAGCCAGAGATTGATACAGACATTATGAACCCGCATTTCGGGGATTATTACGGAGATCAGAGCGGGGCAACTCCTCCAGCCGATTATCTGACACCGGTTCCTGTGCCGTTTTTGACAGTGAGGGATACCACCTTCCGATTTGTTCTCGGAATTAAGGAAACAGAGGAGAATAGCGTTGTTCCCGAGGGGAGCCGTCTGGGCCAAGGCAGTATGTTGCTTGATGTTGCAAGCAGATGGCTTGAAAAAGCGTTAACCGAGCATGGCATCGGTGCGAAGACTGCGGTTGGATATGGATATATGAAGAGTGTTCACACCGGAGATGGATCATGAACTCCATAACGTTTACATGCGAAGTTGTAACCCCCATGTTCTTGGCTGGGGCAGATGGCGAAAAGCCAGAACTTCGTCCCCCTTCCATCAAAGGGGCTATGCGTTTCTGGTGGCGGGCGATGAACGGGAATATGGATGTAAAAACTTTAAGGGAAAAAGAGTGCGAGATATTTGGTGGTGGTGGTGAAGATGCGAAAAGAAGCCGGGTGATTATACGGACAAAAGAGCAAAAATGGAATATAGAGGGCAAGACTTTATGGGAGGATATTCAATATAAACCCGTCAATAAAAAACATGGGAGCGGTACTTATAATAAGCCAATAAATGGTTCTATTGGAGTGCATTATTTGCTTTATTCTGTTTTTATGAATGAACGAGGATACATTAAGCCCGGTTCGACCTTTGAGGTTTCTTTTCATTCGAATGATCTTTCTTCTCTCAGGGAAACTCTGAAGGCTTTTGCATTTCTTGTTTTCTTTGGTGGGCTTGGTTCAAGGACGCGACGAGGGGCAGGTGTGATTGCTGTGATAGACATTGCCGGCAATGCTAAAAGTCCTTTGAGTGAACCTCTTAAAGTATTTGACACAAGAGGAGTTCTGGATACTAACGGGCTTAAAGCTCACATTGAAGGGAAGTTGGGGTCATTTATCGGTAAATCTGTTCCTAACGGTAAGTATTCAGCAATCAATGGAAGCAGTGTATATCTACTTGGTCCGAAGGATAACTGGCAAAAAGCATTAGATGTCATAGGATTGCCATACAAAACGGAGAGGAATAGACTAAAATCGCAAGTCGAAAAGACACCGAATTTTGGTTTTCCAATTCAGCACAAAGAAACAAAATATAAGCGAAAATTGACAATGGGTGGTGGTATACCATATAAAAAAGATGGTGAGTGGAAGGTAAAAGATTTTTCTGAACGCCGGTCTTCTCCGTTAATTGTTTCACTGATTAAAGCTCAAAATGATAAGTTTTTCCCCATAGCTTTAAATCTTACAGGAGAACTTTTGCCATCGGGTAAAAAAATTGTTGATAAATATGCTAATGAGCTGACTGATGCAGGTTCTGAGCTAAAAAATAGAGGGGTCGATCCTGATGGCTTGTTCATAATGAAGGCATTTCTTGAAAAATTGAAAAAAAACCCTGATTTAACGCTATGATGAATGTGTTGGTAAGGTTTGACTGATATATCCATGCGCGTTGCCCTTCAACTTTCCCACCGCACCCGGCACCTCACCCTGCCCGTGAATGTCAATTATCATATTTCCTCCCTTATCTATCATATCGTCGCGAACAGTTCCAGCGAGTATGCGGAGCAGTTGCATGAGCAGGGGTACCGGCTGGACAAGCGGACGTTCAAGCTGTTTACGTTTTCGCCGCTGATTCCGGGCGGGCACCGGCGGTGGCAGATGAACGGGGACGGGACGATGACGACCGATGCACGGAGTGTGTCGCTCCTGATCTCTTCAGGTAAGCCGGAGTTTGTGGAGCATCTGGTTATCGGGCTTTTGCACCAGCCGTTTGTGCAGGTCGGGCGGCAGCGGTTTCGGGTGGAAACGGTGAAGAAACTCGATCCGCCAAGACTCGGCGACGACATGCTGTTCATCATGCTCTCACCCCTTGTCTGTTCGACAAAGCGGGAGGGTGAAAAATACCAGCAGTTTCTGCTGCCGGGAGATGAGGAATTCGAACGGGTGCTGCTGGAAAACCTTATCGGCAAGTATGAAGCTCTGTATGAACATGCCTTTGAAGGAAGTGCGGAGCTTCAGTTTGAGGTGTCTGAAGAATATCTCGAACGGAAGAACGGGAAAATAACGAAGCTGGTGACGTTGAAGGAGGGTTCACCTGACGAGACAAAGGTTCGAGGGACGCTTGCGCCGTTCCGGTTACGTGTTCCGAAAGAGCTGATGGAGGTTGGATATTATTGCGGGTTCGGAGGGTTGAACGCGCAGGGGTTCGGTATGGTGAAGGTAGGAAAAGCGGGAAGTAAAGAATCTTTTTAGTAAGAACCGCAGGCTAAAAAGGGGATTGCGATATTTCTTGATCAATAGTGGTATTCAAGCCAGAGATGATACAACCTTGCTCCAATAGAGAAGAGTCTAACAGCAGTGGCAATCAATTGCCATATTTTTCTTGTGTTGATTTTCTCATGAATATTAATCTTCATAATTCCTCCGCGTTTAGATTAAAGAGATCATCGATTTTGATATAATCGTACTCGCAGAGTATTGTGACATGTACACAATTTGAATGTTATTACGTCAGCTTTTCAGAAAAGGTCTAACATCTTGTAATGTCTGCATCTATGGATATATCCCGATTTTCTGTTATCGTCGATGACCTGTTCCGACCAGGTTGTGAGGCATAACAATGGGTGTTTTCTATGGTGCTGTTTTTTTAAGGTATTGTTTTATATTTCTTTAGAGATGTCGTCGATCCCCAAGGTTTTTTGCGCTATTGGACATCGACGACTTTCTTTGGCATATTTTAGCCTTTCGGCCTAATGTTTTCGCCCTTTTCCGCCTGTCAAAGTGGCTGGTTCTAATCGTACTCATGGAGAATTGAAACGGAGAAAGACAACGGACGAAATGAGATCGTATGCGGTGTTCTAATCGTACTCATGGAGAATTGAAACTGCAATATGTTCATCATCAAAAGGATAGTATTCGTCGTTCTAATCGTACTCATGGAGAATTGAAACGTACTGAAGTCACGGATGAACAGCTTGTTATGTATCGTTCTAATCGTACTCATGGAGAATTGAAACCAGAGTAAACATGATCGTTATGCCCTCCGAACAGCGTGTTCTAATCGTACTCATGGAGAATTGAAACTTCAGGATAAATGAGCTTGACGCCCCATTCGATGTCAGTTCTAATCGTACTCATGGAGAATTGAAACCATTAATAAGCAGCTCTGTGTGATTGTACTGAGAAGTTCTAATCGTACTCATGGAGAATTGAAACGCATGGAGAGGAGCAGAAGCCGCTATGAGCACAACAAGTTCTAATCGTACTCATGGAGAATTGAAACTAATACTTGACAATAAAATGCTCTGCTGCGTTCACCAGTTCTAATCGTACTCATGGAGAATTGAAACAGATATGACCCTATGTAATCCGTTAGTTCGAGCGTGTTCTAATCGTACTCATGGAGAATTGAAACGGGGAAACCACAACCAACCCGGCTTAATTTTTAAAAAGTTCTAATCGTACTCATGGAGAATTGAAACTTTGTCGGGGCGCTCGTGGGAAAGGGGGACGTTCATTACTACTGCAACTTATAGAAGACGGTATACATTATCGTCCTCGCAGAATGTGGGGAGTGCCAAGTTCCGAGTACTGAGTTCTGAGTGGAAAAGGGTGAAGTAGATGTTTTTTACATAAAAATGCTGTGTGTTTTGAAATTGTACATTTGAGGTAAAACTGTATCTTTACTTTATGGTTATAATGAAAAAAATGGATGGTGTTTAATGCCTCAGGTTCCGGTTGAACATAATGAACGATTGTCCCTGCGCATTGCTGCTGAAGAAAAGTCAATCCTGATGCGGGCTGCTGCATTGGAACATACCCATTTGACCGATTTCGTTATCAGCAAAGTTGTTTCGGCGGCACGGCAGGTGATTGAGCAGCACGAGCGGGTGGAGCTTTCTGAACGGGATAGCATGCATGTACTGAGGCTTTTGGAGGAACCGCCTGCTCCAAATGCAAAACTCACGGCAGCAGCTCTTGCTTTGCCGAAACAACGATGATGCTTCCTGCATGGCATGAAGAACCGATTGCAAAACATCATGACCGAGTTGCTTTTGATTGTGGTGACAGAGCTTTGAATGAGTTTTTGCAGCACCACGCCAGAAAAAGTCACGACAAAGGAGGTGCAAAGACGTTTCTGGCAGTGAATGACAGTGATAGGAAAAAGGTTTTTGGATACTACAGCTTGGCTCCAGCTTCTGTTTCATACAGGAATGCCCCTGACGCGGTGAAGCGTGGATTAGGTCGTCATGAGGTTCCTGTGTACAGGCTCGGTCGTCTGGCAGTCGATCGTTCAGTTCAAGGGCAAGGTTTGGGTGGGCAACTCCTGCTTGCTGCTGGCAGACGGTGCATCAATGTGGCTACACAGGTTGGTGGTGTCGCTTTGCTGATCGATGCCAAAAATGACCGTGTAGCCTCATGGTATGCGGGTTACGGAGCTGTCCCGCTGTTGGATGCGCCGCTATCATTGCTTTTGCCTCTCAAAACTATTTATGCCGCACTTGAGCATGCCGGAAGGGGTTGAAAAAAAATGCCGGATCACGTCCGGCATGACGGGGTGGAGATCAAGCGGTAATGGTGGAATGGTAACAGGTGAGGTATTGCGGGTTCGGAGGGTTGAACGCGCAGGGGTTCGGTATGGTTAAGGGTGGGAGTTAGTTTCCGACAAACTGCCCGTAATCTCCCCTGAACAATCCGCTGAAAGATAAATCTTCATCCAGATCAGGCCAGTGTAGACCATAGGGAGAAATCTCGATATTGTTTAGCTGATCATTAGTACCTTTTGCAAGACGCCTGTTGTTTTTCACAGGAAACTTTATTTCCACGCCGCTTTCCATATGCACAGTTACAAAACCATCCTTATAGAACGCCTTTATCGCTGTATCAACCAATGTACTCATACCATTTCTCCTTAATCAGATTCCGATTCTCTTCCGCAAGTTTTTGCGCTTTTCTCAGTTCATTCATCTTCAGGTTTTGAGATTCCCTAAGCTCTATCACCTCATCAACGTCAAAAACGGCTTCTCCTCCGCCATAACGGACATGAACATGTATGGGTAAATGCTCGTTACTGTAAAAGAAAAATTTATAGCCGTCTTTCTCGAAAATTGTCGGCACGATTGTCCCTTTTCAACATTTCATGTCACCAATTCCCCCCCCCACCATGGGTTGACTGGTTCTTCCACAAGATAAAAAAAGCCGGGCATTTCGCCCGGCAAACAGAGCAGAATATCCTGATAAAGCATCAACCAGAATGAGGAACGTTCATTACTACTGCAACTTATGGAAGACGATATACATTATCGTCCTCGCAGAATGTGGGGAGTGCCAAGTTCCAAGTACTGAGTTCTTCTGAGTAGAAGATTGTAGCATGAATCCATAAGACAAAGAGGGGTTCTCTGCTTGGCAGGTGGGGTATTCCTGCGGGTTTGGGGGATTGAACGCGCAGGGGTTCGGTATGGTCAAGAGGGCTCTTCTTCCTCGATGATCTGTCCTTTCAATCCGTCGGGTGAAAAGACGCACATCGCTTCGAACACCCCGTTATCGGGGTAGCACATGCACCGGTAGGAGGCTACCTTGTTGAAGTTTTCCTTGAGATTGTTCCAGCCGTTAGCGTAAAGGCTGCACTCGTCGTTGAAGCATACGTAAAAATACGGGGTGCACCATCCCAGGCCGTCTCCGTAATTGTACGGAGGAGGCTCGCATTTTTTCATCTTCGTTCCACAGTGGGGGCAATCGGGCGCTGCCTTGATTTTCATGGTATTTCCCATTAACTCAATTTTTGGTATGTTTGTCGAACTGCACGGATCCCGTGAAGCCGGTACTGCAACAGATGTTTCTCGCAGAGCAGGACTCATGATAAGCCATAGAGATGGCTTATGCAATACTTTTTGTGTAACGTCCCGGTGTTTTTCATGGTTCCTTGGGCAGGTGCGATAAAGATAAAAGAGGTAAACATGGACAATATACTCAACAAACTTGGCCTGAATCTTGACGAGGAGACAAAGCTGACGAACGACAGCACTTTCAGCTTTGATTGCCACAAGGGGCTTTCGTGTTACAATACATGCTGTGGTGATCTTGATATTTTTTTGACACCTTACGATGTGTTGAGGATGAAAAACAAGCTGGGGTTATCGTCGGCCGAATTTATTTCGGAATACACCGAGCCGGTGATTCATCATGAGTCGAAGCTGCCGTTTTTAAAACTGAAACTCGGAGAGAAAGGCTCCTGTCGGTTTGTGACGGCAGAGGGGTGTTCTCTTTATGAAGACAGGCCGCTTGCCTGCAGGTATTATCCTATCGGTTTCGGTATTTACAAGAACGAGGCTGCCGCAGGTAGTGATTTTTATTTCCTGATAAAGGAGGCGCATTGTAAAGGTTTTGAAGAGGAAAGGGAGTGGACGGTTGCCGAATGGCGGAAGACACAGGAGATCGATGTTTATGACGATAAAAACAAGGTCTGGATGGATATTATCTTGAATAAAAAAATGTACAGTCCCGACCTGGAGCCCGATGAAAAGAGTTTGAAAATGTTCTTTATGGGCAGTTATGAGCTCGACTCGTTCAAAAACTTTGTCTTTGAAAGCAGGTTTCTGGAGATTTTTGATGTTGATGATGATGAACAGGAACTGCTGAAAAAGGATGAGGTTGAGCTGATGCAGTTTGCTCACAAGTGGCTGCAGTATGCCCTGTTCAGAATGCCGACAATGAAGCTGCGGGGGAAGTAATTGTTTGTTAGTGTAATCAATTGTTCCGATGAAACATATAGGGGCGTTCCGGCTTGCCGGAATTCGCCCCTGTGTCTTTGCTGTCACTTTCCGGCAGGCTGAGACTTTCTATGGTTTATCGGGTTGCTTTTAATACGTGATCACTGACTTGGCACCCATAACCTCACTGGCAAGAGTTCCTGCGGCAGCGACTTCGGCGCCGTCGATGACATCGTCCATAGAGATGCCTCTTTCCTTGATGCACGGGGAACATAAATACATGGTGCCTCCCATTTCCATAAACGTGTCGAGCAGATCCTTGAGGGGGGCAAGGCCATCGGCTTTCACTTTTTCCGCTTCGCCTTTTTGGGCCAGCGCGACTCCGGAAGACTGGAGGAACATCACCACATCCGCATCCAGGGACTGACATGCTGTGGCGAGAACAAAAGGAAGAGTGGCTTTTTCGGGGTTTTCATGGCCTATGGTACTGATAACAACAAGTTTCTCTCTTTCCATGTTTCTTTTTTTAGGTTGATTGCAGCTTCAAACTGAAGAAAGCAATATACAGCTATCCGGTGCTTTTTCCAGCAGAAGACGGGTGAGAGATACAACAAAAAACGGCAGAATGAAATTATGAACGACCTGACGAAAAGAAAGCTGGATTTTGACAGGATTGTTGCCTACGCTACGTCCTTTTGCGTCTCCGATATGGGGCGGGATGTATTGGCGGATGCAGTGCCGCTGCATGATCCCGCAATGCTGGTTGAGGAACTCAAACGCGTGCTCGAGTTACGGGTCTTTCTTGAGGAAGGCCATCCTCTGCCTTTTTCCTCCCTGCCTGACACGCGTCCTCTTCTCAGAAAGCTTGAGACGGTCGATACGTATCTTGAACCTGTTGAACTGCGTGCTGTTCATGACCTCCTGTTTGCGGCCGTGCAACTGAGGAAGTGGATGTTTCAGAACCGCACGGTGTATCCTTCGTTGAATGCTCTTACCATACAGCTCTGGCTGGAGAAGTCGCTGCAGTATGAAATTCAGCGGGTTGTTGACGAACAGGGACAGGTTCGCGATACGGCAAGTGACGGCTTGTTTGCACTGCGACAGGAACTGAACGCGGGCAGGGAGTCGTTGCGCAGGAAAATGACCAGGCTTCTGAAGCGTTGTCAGGCTAACGGGTGGCTTATGGAGGACACCGTTGCGATGAAAAACGGCAGGCTGGTGCTTGGGCTGCGGGTGGAATACAAGTACAAGCTTCCCGGTTTTGTTCAGGACTACTCCGATACCGGACAGACGGTGTTCATTGAGCCGGCGGAAACTCTCGAAATGAGTAACAGGATCCAGGATCTCGAGATCAGTGAACGCCGGGAGGTGGAGCGGGTACTGAGAGAAACGACCGGACGCATCAGGGGTGAACTTGAGAACGTGCTGCATAATCAGGAACTGCTTGCGGTGTTTGATTCGCTGTTTGGCCGCGCAAGGGTTGCGCTCGATACCGGTTCGGTTCTGCCGGAGGTTGGCACGGGAAAAGTATTACGGATTGTCAACGGTTACCATCCATGGCTTCTGGTTTCTCACCGCAGGAAGCATGAGCAGGTGTTTCCCCTTGATATGGAGCTGTGTGAAAATGAACAGGTTCTGGTGATATCCGGCCCGAATGCCGGGGGGAAATCGGTTGCGATGAAGACAGCCGGACTGCTGTGCTGCATGCTGCTGCACGGCTATCTTGTTCCGTGCAGTGAAAGCTCTGTTTTCCCGGTATTTGAGGAGATATGTATCGAGATCGGCGACGAGCAGTCAATCGAGAATGACCTTTCAACGTTCAGTTCCCATCTGGAGCACATACGGACTATCCTGGAAACGGCAACGCCCGGATGCCTTGTGTTGATCGACGAGCTGTGCTCGGGGACGGATGTCGAGGAAGGGAGTGCAATCGCCCGTTCGGTTATCGAGGAACTGCTTGTAAAAGGCGCCAAGGTTGTTGTAACGACGCATATCGGGGAGTTAAAAGCCTATGCTCATGAGAGGGAGGGGGTTGTGAACGGTGCGATGGAATTTGACCGGTCGCAGTTGACCCCTTCGTTCCGGTTCCTGAAAGGGCTGCCGGGCAACAGTTTTGCTTTTGCCATGATGCAGCGTATGGGATTCGGTTCCGGGGTTGTCAGCCGGGCCGAGGGTTACCTTGATAAGGGCAGGGCCGAACTGGACAACATGCTGGACGATCTCAAGGCTTCTCTTGAGAAAAATCGCGGTTTAAGCAAGTCGCTGGAACAGCAACAGGAGGCTCTGGCATTTGAGCAAGAGCGTCTCCGTCACGCGGGAGAAGAGCTGAAACGCAGGGAACGGGAAATGAAACTGACAAAGCAGAAGGAGATACGGCGGGAGATCGAAAAGGCCAAAAAAATAATCCGTGATATTGTCCACGACGTGAGAAAGCGGCCTGAAGATAGGGTTGTTGAGGCTGCAAGAAACAAGCTCGATATGCGGAAAAAGGCTGCTGCAAGCGAAGAAAAGCGTGTTGCAGCCGAAATGGAGCGTTCGCTGGAACCCGACAAGACGATCAGGGAAGGGGATACGGTTCGCGTTCTCACGACCAACACTACAGGAGAAGTAGCGTCGCTGCAGGGTGACGATGTTGTTGTGCAGTGCGGGACATTTCGCCTGTCGACTTCGCTGAAAAACATTGAACGGATTTCAAAGACCAGGGCGAAAAAACTTGAACGCACAGAGGGTTCCGTTTCAGGTGAAGGGATTGGTTCTGCTCATGCTGCCGCGCTCGAATCGACAAGGCTCGACCTGCGGGGCCTGCTGGGAGATGAAGCCGTTCAGGAGGTGGAACGGTTTATTGATAAACTGAGACTCAGCAGGGTCCCGAGCGCGACAATCATTCACGGCAAAGGTACCGGGGCGCTTCGGCAGAAAGTCGCTCATTGCCTGAAGCAGCACCCTGCCGTAAAAAGCTTCCGGCTCGGTGACTGGCCGGAGGGCGGGGCGGGGGTGACGGTTATTGAATTGTAAAAATTGGCTGGATCGCTTGGTGGCTCGATAGCTGAACGGCTTCAGTTGAGAAAAAGCTGAGGATGCGTTATCTTTGAGCGCAGTTACAGGGTTGTTTCCTTGATAATCAATGTTTTGACCCCCGATACGGTATGCGATACATGACTTTGCCAAACCTGCTGACAGCATTGCGGATACTGCTGGTCCCTGTTTTCATGTTTCTGCTTCTGCTGGAATCATCATATATGAAGCTTCTAGGTGTGGTTGTGTTTATCATAGCATCGCTTACCGATATTTATGATGGTTACCATGCAAGAAAATACGGTCTTACCAGCAGGCTTGGTGCGTTTCTCGATCCGCTGGCCGACAAGATTCTTATTACGGCGGCATTTCTGATCTATGTGTGGGAGGGATACCTCGCATTGTGGATGGTGCTGCTGGTTGTGCTGCGCGATGTGGTTGTGACGGTTCTGCGGGTTTACGCGGAGTGGAAGGACAAGCCCGTCGTCACCAGCCGGGAGGCAAAATACAAGACATTGACACAGAATGTTTTCGCCTATGTGATTATGCTGTTTATCCTTCTCAAGGAGAGGGATTTTACCGGCGAAGAGATTTCTGCGTTTATGATCAAGGTTCTCCATTCGGATTATCTTGACTACACAATGCTGGCGATAACCCTGTACACGGTCTATACCGGGATTTCATACCTTGTTCAAAACTGGAAAGGGCTATTGAGTCCTTCCCCTTTGAGGCAGTGACGGGTTCATGAGAGAAATCATCGCAAAGTTCCTGGGAAGCTGTGCCGGGCTCGGGTACTTCCCCTATGCGCCTGGTACGGTTACCAGTTTTGCTGCGGCTGTCTTCTTTGTGACCGTTCCCTCTTTTTCGACTCCGGAGGTTGCCCTCCCTGCAATTTTTACTGTTTTTGCTGTGGGTCTCTGGTCGGCAAAGATAATGGAAGAAATATACGGGCACGATCCGTCACAGGTTACCATTGATGAGGTTGCAGGGCAGTGGGTCGCGCTTTTGCTGCTGCCGTCCGGGTGGTTTTCCGCAGTCCTGGGTTTTACGGCGTTCCGGGTTTTTGATATTCTGAAGCCTGAGCCGGTAAATATCGCCCAGAAACTGCCCGGTGGCTGGGGGGTCATGGCCGATGACCTTCTTGCCGGTATCTATGCCAACCTTTCTGTCCGAATCGTGCTTTGGACTCTCTCGCTTTTTTCCGTCGCCGTGCCTTTGTAAAAGGTGCTGATCTGCCTGCTGATGTTTTCCGCATCCAGCTTAAGCAGCCGGTAAAGATCGTTCATGCTGCCGTGAGTGACAAATGAATCGGGCAACCCGATTTTCATGACATTGTTTGTAAGGCGTTTTTTCTGCAGATGATCGCTGACGGCGCTTCCGAGTCCTCCGATAATGCTGTTTTCTTCGATGACGACGATTGTATCATGTTGCTTTGCAATTCTGTCGAGCAAAACAGTGTCGAGAGGTTTGAGAAAACGCATGTTTGCCACGAGAGCGTCGATACCTTCCTCTTCAAGTATCCGGGCGGCTTCGACCGATCTCTGCACCATGGTCCCGATTGCCAGAACGGCAATGGAGGACCCCTCACGCACGATTTCTCCCTTGCCGATTTCCATGGTATTGAAGCCGGAACGCAAAGGCATGCCGGTGCAGACTCCTCTCGGGTAGCGGATTGCAACAGGGCCTTCCCGGTGTTTTGCAGCGGTAGACAACATGTCCCGAAGTTCCTGTTCATCTTTCGGTGCCATGATGACCATATTGGGCACAGGGTGCAGATAGGAGAGATCAAATGAACCGTGATGTGTGGGGCCGTCTTCTCCTACAAGGCCGGCGCGGTCAATAGCAAACACAACAGGAAGCTTCTGAAGCGCAACGTCGTGAATGAGCTGGTCGTATGCGCGCTGCAGGAATGTGGAATATATGGCGCAAAACGGTTTATAACCGTTTGCCGCAAGGCCTGCTGCAAACGTTACGGCGTGCTGCTCGGCAATGCCGACGTCATAAAAACGTTCGGGATGGGCTTTCTGGAAGAGATCGAGCGATGTCCCGCTTGACATTGCCGCGGTAATGCCTGTAATCCTGTGGTCTTTGTCGGCAAGCTCCGTCAAAGCACTGCCAAAAATATCCTGATATTTCGGAGGTTGGGCTTTCCCGGGTTTTTTCAGAGATTTTCCGGTGGCAGTGTCAAACCCGCCGCTGCTGGCGTGCCATTTACTCTGGTTGTCTTCCGCCGGTTTGAAGCCTTTGCCTTTTGTTGTAATGATATGCAGAAGCTTGGGATGAGGCAGCTCGTGCATTTCCTTTAATGCTTTGACAAGCTGTTCTGTATTGTGCCCGTCTATAGGTCCGAAATAGCGGAACCCCAGAGCCTCAAAAAATGCGCCCGGCGTCAACGCTGCCTTTATGCCGTCTTCAATTTTATGGACTGCGTTTTTAGCTGCGTCTCCCAGATCGTTATTGAGCAGGGAGATCGAGTCCCAGATGAATTTGCGGACCCTGTTGTAGGTTTTGTTCAGAGAGATGTTGACCAGATAGTTTCTAAGTCCGCCGGTGCTGGGAGCGATTGCCATCTGGTTGTCGTTCAGGATAACCAGAACATCGCTCTTACTGTCTCCGAGGTGGTTCATTGCTTCAAATGCCATGCCTCCGGTCATGCTGCCGTCTCCTATGACGGCGATAATTTTTTCGTTACTTCCTGAAAGGTCCCGTGCAGCGGCCATCCCGGCAGCGGCGGATATGGATGTCGATGCGTGGCCGGTGCCGAATGCATCATGAGGACTTTCGGACATTTTCGGAAAACCTGCCAGACCGTTGAATTTCCTGTTTGTGTGCATCTGGTCTTTTCTGCCGGTCAGTATTTTATGTATATAGGCCTGATGCCCCACGTCCCAGATAATCTTGTCATGAGGAGTCTTGTATACATAGTGCAGGGCTACCGACATCTCAACGACACCGAGACTTGAACCGAAGTGCCCGCCGTTTTCCGAGACAACATCGATAAGATACGCTCTGCATTCATCCGCTACTTTCTGAAGGTCTTCCGGCTTGAATCTTTTAAGGTCTTCCGGTGAGCGAATTTTCGAAAGGAAAACATATTTCCCGTTTACCGAAGGTGGTGGCATGTGTTCCATAGAAGATTTCCTTGTCTGGTATAAAAATAATCCGGTTCAGGTAATCTCATGTAACCGGATTATGATGTTCCTGGTTCCTTCCGGTGAAAATTGTGTCGGTATTCTCTCCGTGAGGGGAGTCTCTTTGCAGGGGAGTTATATTCCTGAAATCTGCATGAGAATACTTCGTTCGGGTCGGGGCCCGTCAAGTTCAACAAGGAAGATCGACTGCCACTCGCCCAGAAGGAGTTTGCCGGATTCGAAGGGGATGGTTTCGGAACTGTTCATGAAAAGACCCATGAGATGCGAGTGGGCGTTGTCGCGCCCGTCGACTGATGTAATATTGTGTTTGTAGTCGCCGTCCTTCGGTACAAGGCGTTTAAGGAAGGTGACCATGTCCTCAAGCAGTCCGGGTTCCTGTTCATTTATGTTGATGAACGCGGTTGTGTGACGGCTCACAAGGGTTACCTGTCCCTTTTCCAGCCTGCAGGATGCAACGGCTCCCCTGACTTCGGCAGTTATATCGATAATCTGGATCGGCCCGGTTGTCTCCCGGATGACGGTCTTTGTGAGGTAATTCATAACGATGCTGATACTCCGGTAAAATGAGGGCGGTGCCCTTTTTCTGCATGAAAACCAAACAACAATGTAAGAAGATTGTGAGCGGATAGCAATTGCGGCTTAAAGTGTTGCCATGTGCTTTTTCTCCAGGGTTTTTGTATACTTTCAGGTTGCAAACACAGCTTTTTTCTACATAAAATCCATGAGAGATGTTTATTCGTAAAACAATCATTTCAGCAATTGTCATTTCTACGTTAATTCTCTTTCCGGAAGTATCTTTTGCGGAGGCAGAGCCCGGGGCGGCGGCACCTGAACAACGCTCTCAGCGCGTCCGCTTCAACGAACTTACTTTCTCATCGGGCTATGGATGGGGGGAATTGAAGGGTAATGATAACCTTGAGATCATACCTTTTTCCGTGCGGTTCGGGTTTGATATCAACGCACTTGTCGGAGTACGGGGACCTGCGGAGCTTCAGTTCGGCGTAGAGCCGTTTTTAAATACCATCGTTGCTCCCGGGGAAGGTGTTGAGGCAGGCTTCAATGTCGGCTTCCGTTATATAGCTCCGGTGACGGACGGTGTTTCGATTTTCGGAGAGATCAGTTCGGGTCCTGCGTACCTCAGTATCGATACCGTGGAACAGGGGGACGGGGGATTTAACTTTATCAGTCAGTTCGGTGCAGGCCTGCAGTTTGAACTGACCCGCAATGTCGCGTTGAATGCAGGCTACCGTTTCCGGCATCTTTCCAATGCAGGTTTCAGCGAACCCAACAGCGGCATTAATTCCGACGTGCTTCTTGCCGGAATTTCGTTCGGTTACTGAAATGGTTGACAGCATTAATCCACGAATGTGAACTTATTGCAAAGAGGAATGTGTTAGATTTTCTGCACAGGCGGCGGGAAGAGGGCTTTCGTTTTCCGGGTGTTGTACGGCATAGGGACCCGTACGGAAGGTGAAACCGCAGAATTTTTCAGGCAAAGCAGGAAGGAGCAGTCATTATGGGTTTACAGCATAATCAGGTTGGCTGGTTTGAAATTCCGGTATTGGATATGAAACGTGCCGTGGATTTTTATGGATATTGGAAATGCCTGCAAAAAGGCCGGTGAAAAAGGAGGGCATGTGCAGCAGGAGAAGTCCAGCATCGGGGAGTATGGCTTTGTTGCCATGCTTCGCGACACGGAAGGGAACGCTATCGGAATTCACTCACGGACATAACAAAAGACAGACACATGAGCCAGCCGTATTACGAAACCAGGGATCTTCAGGATTTTTCAAACATCGGGGAGTTTGCTCCTGAACAAGGGAAAAAGTTTTTTGATTATTACCTCTCCTCTACTTCAGCAGGGGCGCTGACCGAAAGGGAAAAAGCGTTGATTGCGCTGGCTGTTGCTACAGTCAGGCATTGTCCCTACTGTATTGATGCGTATACGAACAAGTGCCTCTCTCTCGGAGTGGGGAAAGATGAGATGATGGAAGCAATCCATGTGGGAGCCGCCATGGTGGCGGGTGACACTCTCGCGCATGCCACCCAGATGCGCAAGATTGTCAAGCAGAAAGAAATGTAGATGAACCATATGGAGCAAAAGGTGCTGCTGGAGGAACTGGATCGTTCCGGGCCGTTTTCAGAACGACTGAAGGCGTGTGCTGCATATCCGCTGGATGCACAGTCTGTCGAAACGCTCCAAATGAATATCACCCGGCGCTGTAATCTTTGCTGCAGGCATTGTCATGTGCAGGCATCGCCCGACCGTTCGGAGGAGATGAGCCTGGAGGATATGGAGGCATGTCTGCGTGCAGGTGCTCACCCGGAAATAAAGACTCTGGATATTACCGGCGGTGCTCCGGAGATGCATCCTCATTTTATGTGGTTTCTCCGGGAGGCAGCGGAGATGGGAAAGCGTCTCCTGGTTCGCAGTAATGCCACGATACTACTCGAAGACGACTATAAACACTTTCTTGACATCTATGCCGGGACAGGTGTTGAGATTGTTGTTTCCCTGCCGAATCTTCATCCTGAGCGAACAGACCGGATGCGCGGATCTGATGTGTTCCGGAAGATTATTGCTGCTCTGGGTGAACTGAATGCCCGGGGATACGGCAAGTCTGATTCGGGACTTGTGCTTGATCTGGTCCATAACCCCGTCGGCGCGTTTCTTCCCGGGTCACAGCAGGCACTGGAGGAAGAGTATCGAACCAGGCTCCGGCGCGGCTACGGTATTGAGTTCAACAATCTCTATTGTCTTGCCAACTGTCCCGTGGGCCGCTATCTGGATTTTCTCAAGCGTAGCGGAAACCTTGAACATTACATAGGTTTGCTGAAAGAGGCTTTCAATTCAGCCGCTGTCAGTAACGTCATGTGCCGCACAACACTGTCTGTCGGTTTTGACGGGCGGCTGTTCGACTGCGATTTCAACCAGATCCTCGACCTTTCTCTCTCCGCAGATGCGCCGGTTCACATTCGTGATTTCGATTATGAAAAACTCGCTCGCCGGGAGATCGTGGTGCGAGGTCACTGTTACTCCTGCACTGCAGGAGCCGGTTCATCATGCCAGGGTGAGCTTCAGAAATAACCCTCTTCTCTGCGATTACGTAACAGGAAGAGCTACAGAGCTGTTTGAACTAATGCTAATGCGAAAACCTGTGTTCAGCGGTTCCGGTTTGCCCACCACATCACTCCCAGAGACAAGACGCTCAGCACGAGAAAACCCGTAACCAGCGGCAGGACGGTACCGTTGTAACTTTGGCCGATAACCGTGCCGATTGCAAGGGCGGTGAATGTAGAGAGAGAGCCGATGGTTGCAGCGCCAATACCTGCGATGTGGCCGAGGGGTTCCATGGCAAGAGCGTTGAGGTTGCCGAACAGGATGCCGATGACAAAAAAGAGAGGCATCAGGTAGAGTGTGAGCGACCATAGAGGAGGGTGTCCGTTTTGCAGTATGGTGACGGCGAGAAAAATGGCGGAGAGAGCGGCAAGAGCCTGCATCGCGTACCTGACGAGGGCGTGCATGTTGAAGAGCATGACGAGTTTCGAGTTAATGAGTGTGGCGGCGCCGAAAGCAACGGCGAACATTCCGAAATAAAGCGGGAACTGCTCTCCGAGTTTGTACTGAATCTGCAGAATTTGCTGTGACGAGTTCAGGTAGCCGAGAAATGAGCCGAAAACCAGCCCGGATACAACAGTGTATGCGAGCGATTGACGAATGCTCAGGACTTCATGGATTGCCGATATGATTCTCCGGGTAGTGAAGGGGATGCGTTTTTCGGAGGGCAGGGTCTCCGGCTGACGGAGCGAAAACCAGAAAAGAGTAAAGAGAGACAGACCCAGAAAGACCCCGAAGATGGATCTCCAGCCGGCGATACCCAGCAGAGCCTGGCCGAGGGCAGGCGCGAGAATCGGGATGAGGATAAAGACTGTCATGACAAAGGACATGACCCTTGCCATTGTAGGCCCTTCGTATTGGTCCCGCACAAGAGCGATTGAAACAATACGGGGCCCGGCAGCACCGAACCCTTGGAGAATCCGTCCGGTGAGCATCATGGCGAAACTTGTCGCAAAGAGGGAAAGGAGCGTCCCTGTGATGAAAATACCAAACCCCGTGTAGATTGCAGGTTTTCTACCGGTAGCATCCGACAGTGGCCCATAGATGATCTGTCCTGCCGACATGCCGAGAAACAGCAGGGAAATGATCAGCTGGTTTGAGTTTTCGTGCAGAACACCGAGTTCGCCTCCGATAACAGTGAGTGCCGGCAGCATGGCATCGATCGAAAGTGCAACGAGTGACATCATCATCGCGGTAAGCGCGACAAATTCGGCGAATTTCAACTGTTCACTGCTTGTTTTACCGGACATCCAGATCCCGCCCTTTATAGAAGTCGATATCCGCCGTAAAAAGGTATTTGCAGAACCAGGTGAACTGCCCCGTGTGATGGCTGAGGTGTTCGGTTACGTGAATGAGAATGCCGTAGCCGGAGTACTCGAATCCCTGGACTTTGTAAATCCGGCAAAGCTGTTCTTCGCTTAGCGAATCGACGACGGCACAGCATTCCCTGATGGTTGCGGTAAACATTTTTTTGAGCTGTTCCCTGCCTGAACCGGGTTTGTCGGAAAACTCCTTCGCCCGGTTGCGATAAAAACTTTGATCTCCGAGACCCTTGAGGACGTACTGGTTGAGGTTGCCGGTCAGGTGAAGAACAAGGTTGCCGGGACTTGAAAGGTTCGGGGTGAAATCGACCCAGAGCTTTTCATCGTCAACGGTATCAAGGCATATGATGAGGCGCTCTGCAATGGTATTCAGGTGTTCGTTGATTGACGCGCAGAAAGGGTGAGGCATTGTGTGTTCCAGGGTTATAAATCTCTTATGGTGTTCCGACAGGATATAGTAGCGCTATTTTTCGGGATTTCAGCATATCTCGTATTTACCTAGGGCAAGCTGCTCGATGAATACCCCGATGTAGGCAAGTTCGACCTGGATGATCAGGGCGACGTCTTTACGAACATCGTCAAGATGCATGTCCTCTTCAAGGATGAGACTGGCCGACGCCTGCAAAGGTTCGTCAAGGGGGTTGCCGATCTGGCTGCAAAGGTAAACGGTGACTTCCCTGACGCCGTTTACTTCCTTGTGAATGCGCCTTGCTATTTCATGGCTGAGGACATTGTAGATTTTGCCGACGTGATTAACCGGGTTTTTGCCCGCGGCAGCTTCAAGGCTCTGGGGCCGGTTGAACGTTATCAGTCCGTTCACACGGTTGCCCCGGCCTACCTGTCCGCCGTCTCCGTTCTCTGCAGAAGTTCCGAGCACGGTAAGATACATCCCGTCCTGGCCACGTTCGGGATCATCGAGTGTGTTAAGCTGAACGGTGACGTTCTCGATAGATTGGTGTTTACACCGGATAAACTCGGTAAGGTTATCCTGGATGATCTGTTTTTTCTCGAAATACATTTTCTCGTCCCGGATGTAACGATCGACAAAGGCAATTGCCGCAGTCAGTGTGAGATCGCGGTTTTTCCGGAACGCCATGATCTTGATGTCTTTCCCTGTTTCAGGATAGGCGTGCTTGAAAGTATTCGAATTGAGATACTGCTCGACAGCCATCACCACCCGTTCCGTTTCGGTGGATGGAGCGTGACCTACCCCGACCGACGTGTCGTTGGCTCCGATAACGGGGCGGGCGAAGGCATCAGTAAGTTCAGGTGAACCGGGTTTTATTTCGTTCTGGTAAATAATGTTGACTTCCGGATCAACAAACCGCAGGTTTTTGTGAAGCCATTTTTTTGCGGCTGCCTCGGCGATTTCACCAACCGGAACAACCGTGCCATTATGGGTATAGGTTGCTCGATCGCCAAAGATGATTTTCATCGGCTCGATGACCTTGCCGCCTCCGGGTTGCGGCAAGGTATTGCCGGCAACCAGCATTCCTTTGTCTATGTTGTGGTGCAGAATACGTCCGAACCGGTCGGTGTATTCCTTGCATAGGGCTATGCAGACAGCCTCCATGATTGAGTCGCACATGGTATCAGGGTGGGCCAGGCCCTTGCGTTCCACGAGTTCGGTTTGTTGTTGTTCAACGGGAAGTGCCGAGGTAAGCTCAACTGCGATGTTTCTCTGCTTTTTCATGGGAGGCGGTACTGAATGTATTTCTTAAATGCTGTTTCAGGGTACATGGTTCGGAAAGGTCGTCAAGAATTTTGCTTTTATTGTAACAGGTTTTCAGGTACAAAATGTTTCCTTATTAAAAGGTGTTATAACCGATTACTTCTGAAGCAATGAACTATGGGCGGCATGAAGTTTTTGGTTCGGATAAAATCATTAGACAAAGACCGAGACAAATATGCAATCAACATGTGCCTGCTCTTCTTGTACGTATTCTGAGTCCCTGAAAGGTGATTTCAAACGTCCGTATCGTTATGTTCCGGGAACTGGGCAAAAAATTTTTCATCTGTCATTGCATTTTTCTGTCCCGATCGTCGGCGCTTTTTTTATAGGGCTGTCTTGGTGGGCTCTGGTGCCTTTTGCCGGTTTTCTTGTGACCTATATCGTCAATTCGTTCCTCTTTTGCCCGGGTTGTTCCTATCATCATGAAAAAGCAGAACTGTGCGGTTGTTTTCCCAGGTCGGTGTTTTCGTATAAACGATACAAACCATGGGGGAATGCCGAAAACATTCTTGGCTGGCCGTTGATCATTATTTTGTCAGTTTGTCCTACCCTTACAGTTTTGTATCTGCAAAGGAATTTGGGGGCCATCGTCTTTTTTCTGGCATACTTTGCCGTTGGTCTGGTTATCCATGCTTTCGTTTCTTGTCCGGAGTGTCGCCAAAGAGGGGTTTGTTATCTGGGGAAAGCAGTGGTTTTTCTGGAAAAGGAAAGATAGATCTCGGGGACGGAGATAGGGGACGTTCACAACAATTTGAACTAAATTTGACTAATCGTTAGCTTAAATTGTTTCGTGCCGTCAATCGGGCAACTGTTTAACAATTCAATACTTTCCTATGCCAAGAGGAGCAAGGCTGGATGCGCCTGGAACCTTACACCATGTGATGGTTCGAGGGATAGAGGGGAAAAACATCGTTACTGACGATGAAGACCGTGGATTTTTTGTTTCCCGCATGGGTAATGTTGCTGTTGCAACTGGAACCTCAATCTATGCATGGGCACTGATGAGCAATCATGCACACATTCTTTTGAAGAGTGGCTCAGCGGGACTGTCAACATTCATGCGAAAGCTGCTGACTGGTTATGCTACATGGTTCAATCGGAAACATCAAAGGCAAGGCCATCTTTTTCAGAACCGATATAAATCGATTGTCTGCGAAGAGGAGCCCTACTTTTTAAGGTTAGTAAGCTATATTCATCTCAATCCTTTTCGGGCAGGTCTTGTAGAGTCAGTGGGTGAACTGGGGCACTACAAATGGAGTGGTCATGCCGTGATAATGAAGAGGCGTCGGCATGAATGGCAAAATTGTAAGTATGTTCTTGAATATTTTGCAGAAAATGAGTCGTTAGCCAAAAAAGCGTATGAGGAGTTCGTGATATCTGAAAGTGAACTCGGCCGTCAGCCAGAACTCACCGGCGGCGGCTTGATACGATCGATCGGTGGGTGGTCGGAAGTGAAGTCGCTTAGAAAACGAGGTCAAAAGCAGTTCAGCGACGAACGCATATTGGGAAGTGGGGAGTTTGTTCGTGAGATACTTGATGAGGTCGAAGAAACGGTGAAAGAACGGTTGCCGGCGGTATCGATAGAAATGGAAGCCAAAGAACGTTTGCAACGTGCCTGTGAAGCTGCAGGTATAATGACACAGGCGTTACAGGGTGGCTGCAGGATGCGGGAATGCTCGGAATTGCGAAAAAAGCTTGCGTTGGAATATGTGCGAGAGCTGGGAATGACGTATGCTGGGGTAGCGAGGCTCTTGGGGATATCTGCGGCAGCTGTGAATCTTATTGTTCGGAGGAATGCTTTGGGGGGAGATGAAGTTTAAGTAGTTGTGAACGTCCCCTAATTTAGTTTTTGGTTATGAAAATAGGTATTTCCTGTCACCATACGTATGGCGGTAGCGGCGCGGTTGCGACCGAGCTGGGCAAGGCGCTTGCCGGGCGGGGTCATATCGTGCACTTTATCAACCGTTCGGCACCCTTCCGGCTCGGGACGTTCTCGAAAAACATCTGCTACCACGAGGTCGAGGCGATGCAGTATCCGGTGTTCGAGAGCCCTTTTTACTCTCTTGCTCTTGCAACAAAAATCGCCGAGGTAGCGACTTATGAAAAGCTCGACGTGGTGCATGCACATTATGCGATTCCCCATGCGCTGAGCGCCATGCTTGCCCGTCAGATGCTTGAAGAGTCGTGTTCCGAAGTAAAATGTTTCAGACTGGCAACGACCCTGCATGGTACCGACATTACAGTGGTAGGTGCGGACAGCAGCATGCATGGAGCAGTCCGGCTGGCCATCAACAAGTCTGACGGGGTGACGGCTGTATCCGAATATCTTAAAAGGGAGACGGTGAAACTGTTCGATCCGAAACGTGAAGTCGAGGTGATCCCGAATTTTGTCGATACAGAGCTGTTTTACCGTATGCCGCGAGCTCGGGAAATACGTGAAAAACTTGGGTTGGGCAGTGAAAAAGTCTGTATTCATATTTCAAATTTCAGGCCGGTAAAGAGAATTCGCGATGTCCTGAAAACTTTTTATGTTATCGCGAACAAGATTCCGGCAACATTGCTGCTTGTGGGGGATGGTCCGGACAGAAGCGAGGCCGAGGTCTGGGTGCGGGAAAACGGCATTGCGGATCATGTCCGGTTTCTCGGGAAGATAGACGATATTGTTCCACTGCTTTCTGTTTCGGACCTGATGCTGATGCCCAGCAAGGGGGAATCGTTCGGTCTGGCAGCACTTGAAGCCATGGCCTGCGGGGTGCCGGTTATTGTTACGAACATGGGCGGCTTTCCTGAATTTATCGGGAACGGCAAGCACGGCTACCTTGTCGAACTCGGCAATGTCGGGCGAATGTCTGAAAAAGCCCTTGAATTGCTGACCGACGTGGAGCGGTGGGGAGTCTTTTCACGAAACTGCGTCGAACAGGCGAGGAAATATCATGTTTCGATGCTTGTCGAGCATTACGAAGCCTTTTACACCCGTTTGGTGGAAGAAGGGAAAAGCGTTAAGGCAAAAGGTAAAGGGCAAAAGTCAAAAGAACAGTAAGAAGTAGCTCACTTCGTGTGCAGGAAAAGGGTTGTAGGCAGCTTGTTGTGTGTGCCGGAGGCGGCGAGCTGCCTACTGAAGACTATTTTTTCAATATCTTTTTGTCGGGAGCAATACACTCCGGAAGTCTTCCAGATCTTCAAGAACTTTTCCTGTCCCTCTTGCAACGGCGGTCAGCGGGTCCTCGCTGATATGAACGGCAAGTTTCGTCTCATCGTGAATTTTCTTGTCAAGGCTCTTTATGAGTGCGCCTCCTCCCGCAAGGAAGAGCCCCCTGTCAAGAACGTCCGCCGAGAGTTCCGGCTTGGTTACTTCAAGGCACTTCTTTATCGAGTTGATGATCTGGCCGATCGGTGTTGCAATAGCTTCCCTTATGGTTGGAGAGTTGACTTCCCGTTCTTCCGGAAGAGCGGTGACGAGATTTCTCCCTCTGACGGTCATGGTGAGTTCTTTATCCAGTTTGTTTGCCGATGCGACGCGGATTTTTACCTCTTCGGCGGTTCTTTCGCCGATAGCGAGATTGTAGGCTTTTCTGAAATGCCGCATGATCGAGTTGGTGATATCGGTTCCGGCAACCCTTAGCGATTCGCCGGAAGCGATGCCTCCCAATGAAATAACCGCGATTTCCGTTGTGCCGCCGCCGATATCGACAACCATGTTGCCCATGGGTTCCTTGACATCGAGTCCGATACCGATTGCTGCGGCCATTGGTTCGGCTACGAGATAGACCTCTTTGGCTCCTATATGTTCAGCAGAGTCGCGGACGGCCCTTTTTTCAACTTCCGTAATTCCCGACGGAATGCCGATCACCATTCTCCTGATACCAACCGAAAACTGGTTCTTTGTTTTTTTGATCAAACCCTTGATAAGCTCTTCTGTGGCCTCGTAGTCGGCAATGACACCGTTTGCAAGCGGTTTGATGGTGACGATTCCCGGGTGTGTTTTTTCATGCATCAGTAGTGCATCCTGTCCAATTGCAACAACCTTTCCTGTGCTTCGCTCCCTGGCGACAATGGACGGTTCATTAAGCACTACACCTTTATCGCGAATAAATACAAGTGTGTTTGCGGTCCCGAGATCTACGGCAATGTCTCTGAATAGATAACCAAAAAAGCTCATGTTTGTCCTGAATGAAGTGTATGTGTGGTGTCGTTCTGTTGTGTCTTTGTCAAGGGCGATCGGGAAGGCGTTTTTCCTGCGCTTTCACTGAAAAAGTAAGGTAGGTAATGGAACTAATTATTTCAAATGAAAATCATTGAAGAACCATGAGTTTTTTCTTTCCCGTAAAGAGCTTGAAAGGGGGAGGGCATATTTCTTTAAATGGCCCGTTTGTTTACATTAGGTGAAGAACGTTGTATCGTGAATCACATAAAGAATAGCACTGTGTTAAGGCTGTTTACCTATGCCGAGCAAAAATCGGAACTGCAGCGCCATCTGAGCCGCAGCGTCACGTTCGAACCTGAGGTCCGCAAGGTGGTTCAGGAGATACTGACAGACATAAAGGATCGGGGGGATACTGCGCTTTACGAGTACACGGAGCGGTTTCAGGGGTTCCGTCCTGGAGAGGTTATGGTATCGTCTGAAGAGATCCGCGATGCGTATGAAGAGGCTGACGGGGACTTTATCGCAATTCTCGAAGAGGCATACAGGAACATAACGGTGTTTCATGAGCAGGAGGTTGACAAGAGCTTCTTTTGCGAGCAGGACAACCGTGTTATTCTCGGTCAGCGGGTAACGCCGCTTGAGCGCGTTATGCTCTATGTGCCGGGCGGAAAGGCTGCCTATCCGTCTTCTCTGTTTATGAATGTCGTTCCGGCCCAGGTTGCCGGTGTCGACAGGATATATCTGACGACCCCCTGTGACGGTGAGGGAAAGGTCAATTCCCATATTCTTGCGGCTGCACATGTTGCCGGTGTTGACACAATCTACAAGTTCGGCGGTGCTCAGGCAATCGCAGCGTTCGCGTTCGGGACGGAGAGTGTCCCGAAAGTCGACAAGATTACAGGGCCGGGCAACAAGTTCGTTGCGCTTGCAAAAAAAGAGGTATTCGGACACGTTTCCATCGACAGTATTGCCGGACCTTCGGAGGTCGTTGTTATCGCCGACGATTCAGCTGATCCCGAGTTTATAGTGCTCGACCTTTTTGCCCAGTCTGAACATGACCCCGATGCTTCATCGGTGCTTGTTACCGACTCGAGCAAGCTGGCGGAAACCGTTAAGACGCTGGCAAACGAAATGGTTCCCACGATGGAGCGAGGAGATATCATACAACAGGCCTTCAATGCAAACGGGGCGATTGTTCTGACAAAAGATATTCGTGAAGCATGCGAGGTTTCCAACATGATTGCACCGGAGCATCTTGAACTGCATGTCCGCGACAGCTGGGCAATTCTTCCCGACCTCAGGCATGCAGGGGCGGTCTTTATGGGTAGTTATTCTTGTGAATCGATAGGCGATTACTTTGCAGGGCCGAATCACATCCTGCCGACAAACGGGACGGCACGGTTTTTCTCACCGCTTTCTGTTCGTGATTTTATTAAACACACCTCTATTATTTCCTACTCAAAAGAACAGCTTGCTTTGTCGGGGGAAAAGATTGCACGGTTTGCTGACCATGAAGATCTTCAGGCACATGCTGAAGCGATAAGGGCACGACTGAGGAAGCTCCGGTGAACAGGTGTTCTGCAAGTGGGTAATATGTGATGAAGGTCAGTGATTACGATTATGAGCTGCCGGAAAGCAGTATAGCGATCTATCCTCCCCCCGACCGCGGAACAACCAGGCTTGAGGTGCTGAACCGTGAGACAGGGGCAATAACACATACGGCATACGCGGAACTTGCCCGTTTTGCAGAGCCGGGCGATCTGCTTGTTCTCAATAACAGCAAGGTAGTGCAGGCAAGATTGTTTGCGCGGAAATCAACGGGAGCGGAGATCGAGCTTGTTTTGCTTGAGAAGCACGAAGAACGTCAGGATATGGTGATGTACCGGGGCAGATTGGAGCCTGGGGATGTTCTGCTGGCTCATGGTAACAAGCTCGTTGTTGAATCTGTTGAAGGGCAGGGGATTGCAAGAATATCCTGTCTTGACGGCCGAAGTGTTCAGGGTTTTTTTGCCGAGCATGGAGAGGTGCCGATACCCCCGTACTTGAAAAGGGGGGTTGAAGAGGTTGACCGTGAACGTTACCAGACGGTTTTTGCTGAAATACCGGGTTCTGTTGCAGCCCCGACCGCGTCATTGAATATGACGGATGAACTGCTTGATGCCCTGGTGGTGAAAGGTGTTGATCGGGCGTATGTTACGCTGCATATCGGGCTCGGAACATTTCTGCCCATCAGGGGTGATAGCCTGGATTCCCATGTTATGCACAGGGAGTATTATTGTATACCATCCGAAACCACCGGAAAAATCCGGGATGCCAAACGGGAAAAAAGGAGGGTGATTGCCGTAGGCACTACAGTAACCCGCTCACTCGAACATGCAGCATCGCTTATCGAAGACCGTGATGGTCCGGGGGAGATTGTCGATGAGGCTGATATCTTTATTTATCCGGGCTACTCTTTCAGGGTTATCGATGCTCTTGTAACCAACTACCATGCGCCCCGATCGACGGTGTTGATGCTTACTGCGGCGTTCGCCGGGTGGGATAATCTGAAAAAAGCCTACGGTGAAGCACTTGAAAGGGGGTACAGGTTTCTTAGTTATGGAGACAGCATGCTGATAATTTAAAAATGGCCTTTTTACCCAATCTCTGCGTCGTGTTCAGACTTCCGATGCTCACGTATTCAAACATACGCTCCGCTTCGGCTTCTGAACTCTCCTTGATCTTGAACAAAAATTCTCATTTTTTACCGTTTTAGTGTATTGCCCTCGAACCTTTCGCGACGGTTGTTCGAAGTGCCCCCCCTACAAAAAGCCATCGAGCCATTCTGCTCACATCCTCATTGCTTTTTTTCAAGAAGTATGCTAACTTAACAGCTTTGCCCGCTACATGGCGGAATTGCACCCTTCCTTTTCGTAAGAAATAATATTTTCACAAGCATTAAAAAAAACAGAAGGAGATTGACGTAATGGGTCTTATACAAGAATATCGTGCGCATGCTGATGAAAGAGCTAACAGCGGCATTCCCCCGCTTCCCTTGACGCCGGATCAGGCACGTGAGCTGATTGAACTGTTGCAGCAGAGCCCTGTTGCCGAGCAGGAGTACCTGCTTGAACTGTTTTGTAATCATATCAGCCCCGGTGTTGATGATGCGGCATTTGAAAAAGCAGCTTTTCTTGACAGCATTGTTAAAGGAGAGGCTGTGTCTTCAGCAATCTCCGCGGTTGAGGCTGTAAACATTCTTGGTACCATGCTGGGCGGTTATAATGTCAAACCCCTGGTTGATGCATTGTCGAATGACAATGACGAAGTTGCCGCTGCGGCTGCTGATATGCTGAAGAAAACGCTCCTTGTTTATGAATCATTCGATAGTGTTGCGGAGCTTTCCGGATCGAACCGTTATGCGAAAGAAGTCATGGAGTCGTGGGCAAACGCGGAGTGGTTTACCTCGAAGTCTGCTATCCCTGAAAAAATGACTCTGACGGTCTTCAAGGTGGCGGGTGAAACCAATACCGATGATCTTTCTCCTGCAAGTGAAGCATTTACAAGAAGTGACATTCCACTGCACGCTCTGAGCATGTTGCGCTCGAAAATGGATGATCCGATAGGAACTATCGCGGAACTGAAGAAAAAAGGAAATCCGCTTGTATTTGTCGGAGATGTTGTCGGCACCGGTTCAAGCCGTAAATCGGGAATCAATTCGGTTCAATGGCATATCGGTGAGGATATTCCTGCTGTGCCGAACAAGCGTACCGGCGGTGTGGTCATCGGCGGTATCATTGCGCCTATCTTTTTCAACACAGCAGAGGATTCCGGGGCTTTGCCGATCCAGGCTGATGTGGAAAGCATGGAGACCGGTGATGTTATCGACCTCTATCCTTATGAAGGGAAAATAGAAAAAGACGGCAGTGTTATTGCCGAGTTCAAGCTCGAACCGAATACTCTTGGTGACGAGGTAAGGGCGGGTGGACGGATTCCGCTCATCATCGGGCGCACGCTGACCCGCCAGGCTCGTGAAGCACTGGGAATGGGTGATGCAGACATTTTCGAAAGCCCGGATCAGCCTGAGGATACCGGTAAAGGGTATACACTGGCCCAGAAGATTATCGGTAAAGCCTGCGGTTTGCCGGGTGTTCGTCCCGGAATGTATGTCGAGCCGGAAACATTGACCGTTGGCTCTCAGGATACAACAGGGGCGATGACTCGTGACGAGATCAAGGAGCTCGCGGCGCTGAGTTTCGGTGCAGACCTCGTTATGCAAAGCTTCTGCCATACCGCGGCTTATCCGAAACCATCCGATGTGAAACTTCACGGTACGCTGCCTTACTTTATCATGAGCAGAGGCGGTGTTGCTCTTCGCCCGGGAGACGGTGTCATCCATACATGGCTGAATCGTATGGTACTGCCTGATACACTCGGTACCGGCGCTGATTCCCATACCCGTTTCCCTATAGGTATTTCTTTTCCCGGCGGCTCGGGTCTTGTTGCGTTTGCGGGTGTGACCGGTTCCATGCCTCTGAATGTTCCTGAATCGGTACTTGTACGTTTCAAGGGAGAGCTTCAGGAGGGCATAACGCTTCGTGATCTGGTTAATGCCATTCCTTATGTTGCTATCAAGCAGGGGCTTCTGACTGTCGAGAAAAAAGGCAAGAAGAATATTTTTGCCGGTCGAATTCTTGAAATTGAAGGTTTGCCGCAGTTGAAAGTAGAGCAGGCATTCGAGTTGAGTGACTCTTCAGCCGAGCGCAGCGCGGCGGCTTGTACGGTTCGCCTTGACAAGGAGCCGGTCATCGAGTATCTCAGCTCGAACGTAAAGCTTCTCGAACAGATGATAGAGAACGGCTACGGAGATCCGGATACGCTTCGCCGCAGGATCGGCAAAATGGAAGAATGGCTTGCAAATCCTTCTCTTATGGAGCCTGATGCGGATGCCGATTATGCTGCGATTCTCGAGATTGACCTGGACGAAATCAAGGAGCCTATTGTGGCATGTCCGAATGATCCCGACGATGTTATTACTCTTTCCGAAGCACTGGCTGATGACGGCAGGCCGCAAAAGGTTGATGAAGTGTTTGTCGGTAGCTGTATGACCAATATCGGTCATTTTCGCGCCCTTGGAGAAGTGTTGAAAGGCAAGGGGCAGGTGGCAACAAGGTTGTGGGTCGTTCCACCGACAAAGATGGATATGAAGAAGCTTGTCGAAGAGGGGTATTATTCACTTTACGGTGCGGCGGGGGCACGTGCGGAGATGCCCGGCTGTTCTCTCTGTATGGGTAACCAGGCGCGTGTTGCCGATAATGCGATTGTTTTCTCGACAAGCACCAGAAACTTTGACAACCGTCTGGGTAATGGTGCACAGGTTTATCTCGGTTCCGCCGAACTGGCGGCGGTATGTGCTCTTCTCGGAAGACTTCCGAGCCTGGAAGAGTATTTCGAAGCGGTCGGCAGCAATCTTTCAGGCAATAAGGGCGAGATATACAAGTACCTTAATTTCCATGAGGTCAGCAAGGAGCAGCTTGAAGTTCTCGTTGACTGATTCATTGTATGACGTGTAACATGGTTGCAAGCAGGCAGCCATGTTACGCGTGCGTGCGGGACTTTTGAAAACTCGCAGTTTTTCTTTAATATGTTGTGGCAGAAAAAGCTGCAAGATGTTGTTAACGTAACCTTTCAAACCAGAACGTCATCATGAAAAAACTTTTCATTTTTCTTTTTCTTGTGAGCTCCGTATCGGTATTCGGTTGTGCTCCAAAAGCTGAGCAGGCAAGCGAAGAAGCTGTTCAGGAAGAAGCTGTAGAAGCAGGAGAAGCTGTTGAAGAGACAGCGGAAGAAGCCGGTGAAGCCACGGAAGAAGCTGTTGAAGAAGCATCTGAGGAAGCTGCTGAAGAGTCCGAAGGAGTTGTAGAGCAGGCTGCAGATGCAGTAGGTGACGCAGCTGAAGGAGCCGCTGACGCAGTGAGCGATGCAGCTGAAGGGGCTGCTGATGCAGTAAAAGATGCTGTTAACCAGTAAAACTTACTACAGCAGTTAAATGAAAAAAGGAGACAAGTTTGGCTTGTCTCCTTTTTTTATTGTGCTGAGGAGGCAGGACTCGAACCTGCAGTTGCCTGATCCAGAGTCAGGTGC